>ENA-UONW01000116-UONW01000116.1-human-gut-metagenome-genome-assembly--contig:-CS52-NODE-116-length-121257-cov-42.216201_pt1 | contig 121257 bp, 100 predicted proteins | sample MGYA00242463_ERZ724010 | MGnify/ENA metagenome assembly ERZ724010
GATAATTACCTATTATCCTTCATTATCTATGATATCATTTTAAGCCTAAGAAATCCATACATTATTCCCACAAAATATTTTTGTTACATATATAATATAATAATCACCCTCATACTCCCCCCCTTCACAGTCAGCATCTACAAAAACATACTTTCCATCCCCCGAATTACTAATTGTGCTTCCATCACATATATGATAAAATTTATCAAGTTAGTATATTCTAACCCAGTAGTTAAATTAAATTTGTCAGCCCCACCACTGCGGATTCTAGGCTGGCATCAGGTTATTGGAGGTAAATGAGATGAAACGGGCATATTCAGTATCGAGCTATGCAAAGCTTTACGAAAAATACTGCAAAGAAAATCTTCCGTCCGATGCGGATGATATATTCAAAAAGGCTGATGAATATTACAGGGAATTCATGCGCAGGGACATGCCGGATCTCGGCAAGAATATGATGGCTGCCAATATGTATGACTGGTTTACCATCGTATCATTCTATGAGGCAAGCGGTCACAGGCTTGACGGCGAGGTTCTTCTCACCATCAAACGGGATGCCGCTGAAAAGATGAAATTCCTTGGGAAAATAGTGAATGGCAACAGAAGCAACTGGCCATATAAGTTATTTGAAAAAACCTATGTGAAGTTCAACAGGATGCAGAAGGAACACCAGGCAAAAGGCGAATGGATGGATAGTTGGAAGGTTGAGATCAACCCGGATGGAAGGACTGAAGGGTTCTGCTTCCATCTGATTGGATGTCCTATAGCGAAGCATGCAAAGGAGCACGGCTATGCGGACCTGCTCCCTTATCTGTGCAGGACTGACCACTACCTTGCGGAGATCATGCACGCCCGCCTGATTCGTACACAGACCGAGGCTCTTGGCGGGGATTGCTGCGACTACTGGTACGTAGGCAACGAGAGTCCTGCACTGGAGCAGTATAAGGATCTTGAGAAAATATAACTATTCCCCTACAAAGTAAAAAGCAAGCATCTGATTCTAATATAACGATGCTTGCTTTTTTATATTTATATACTAAACCAGTCAAGCACCTCAACCTGTTCAAGATTCTCGTCCGAATGCTCTATCTCTCTGGAATATCTGTAAGAAAGTTCTATGAGATCATCCACCGACAGAGTCTCACCATTTCTAAGCCATCTAGCCATGAGCAGCATATAGAGTTCAACCGCATGTCCGACGCAGGCATTCACCTTACCATCTATATTGCCATCATACACTGCGCCGAGAAGGTAGATCGATATGAAGTAGACTATGATCTGTTCAAGGAATATGTCCAATGTCATATGAGGGGCACACCCACCGTGATTTCTCCACCATGCATCAAACCCCTTCCTGTTGCCGGCAAAAGCTTCCTCACCCTGTCCAAACAAAAGCTCCTGGGACTCTATGAGCACATCATCCCAGTCATCATACAGCAGTTCCAGATCCTCAAGCAGAAACATAGCCTGCTTCTGAAGTAACATATACTCTTCATGGTCTCCGTGGATCTCCGGCTTATCCCGCTCCTCACACTCATCCCACATGACAAGGTCGCCCTCATCATAATGTCTCTGAGTCGACGCACCGATCTGAAGCACCCGCTCTATTCTGCTCCGGATGTCCACGCTTCTGTCCTGAATGACATTCAGTATCTCCTCCCGAATATCCTCCAGATTGGAATACAGGAAATAATCAAAATCATCGAACACCTCGTCCTCATCGTCTTCCTCGGTCACAAATGTCACCTTGTCCGTGATGTTCATCAGTATACGTGCCACCTCTGGACACGAAAGTGATAACGATATCTCCCTCACATTCTCGAATTCCTCCGTGTGTCTCGGATATTCCCTGCATGTAGTGCAGAGACTGTCCTTGCCCATATGTATATACATATCACACAGCATGTCATCCCGCAGAAATGCACACTTTCCACTTCTGCCGTGCCTGAAAACGCCTTCTTTCCAGTTCACTTTTCGGTGAAGCTCCGGTCTGTAATCTCCATCATACTCCTGATACCTTTCAAGAGAATCGTCATCTATCACTATCTGCCATTTGCCGCAGCATGTGTCCGGGCATTTATCCGCTATGCAATTGAATTTCTTATAATAATCCGGGTATGTGTAAATCATATGTACTCCTTTATATATATAATCATTCCATTCATCGGCTCTGCAGCACGATCACGAACTTGTTACCGTCCTTTTGGGGAATAACACTTAACATTCCGCCCTGCTTTTCTATGATCTCCCTTGACAGATAAAGACCTATTCCAACACCATCCTTGTCACCGGAATTTCTGCCACGGTAAAACCTCTCAAATATATGTGTACGCTCATCCTCTCCTATTGGTTCATTCTCATCTATCACACTGATTTCAACCGTGAGCCCTAGTTTTCTGACCGACAGGACTATCTCACTTCCAGTTTTTCCGTATTTTATCGCATTATCCAAAAGATTGAAACACGCTTCCGCAGTCCATCTTCTGTCATGCTGTATATCACATTTCACCTGTTCATCATATCTGATAGTTATATCGGCGTTTTTCGCACTCACATATACATCTTTCACTGCCTGCAGCACAGTGTCATTTATACTCTGGCTTTTCACATCGAGATTGATAAGTCCGCTTTCCAGTCTGGATACCTTTATCATACTCTCCGAGAGAAATGACAAGCGCTCCACCGCCAGTTCAAGGACTTGCAAGTACTGAGTACGCTCATCATCACTTATATCCGGATTTTTCAGAAAATCCGTGTACATCCTCAGGTTCGATATTGGCGTCTTCAGTTGATGGGAAAGATCCGATACCAGCCCCTTAATATTCTCATGCTCCAGCCTCTCTCTGGAATTCTGAAGCTTCAGCGCATCGATTATCTTGTCAACCTTGCTCTGCAGCCTTGATACCAGCGAGTCATCATTTTCCGGAAATACCTGCTGCCGTTTCAGGTCAGAGAGATTGTCCAGAAGATCCGACATAGCTGCCACGACCTCCGAAATAAAGTCATCATCTGCCTTCTGCAGCAACTTTATGACAACAAACATAACTACACCACACGCCAGTGCACCTATGGCCGCAAGTATTTTCCCTGAACATACATACTCAAATACTGCTAAAAACACAAACAAAAGAAGTGAGCATACATACAGCATCCTCACTCTCTTCGTATATTTACCATAGTTGTCAATATATTTATCCATATTATCTCTGTTATCTACCCCTGCCTATGTCTCGCCAAATGTATATCCAATTCCAAACACCGTGATCACGTACTCCGGATTGCCGGCATCCTTTTCTATCTTCTGACGCAGTCTTCTGATATGCACATTCAGCGTGTTCTCATCCACATAATTTTCATTGTCATCCCAAATCTTCTGTATGATCATATCCCTTGTGAGAACGCGCCCCTTATTTTTTATCAGCAGTTCCAGTATCCTGTATTCCGTAACGGACAGCTTTACAGGTTCATCCGATATGTACACCTGCATCCGTTCAAAGTCAACACTCATATCCCCATAATGAAAACGTTCGCGCTTTACCCCATCCAGTGCATTTTCACTTCTTCGAAGGACTGCCTCTATCCGCTGATACAGAAGTTCCACGGAAAACGGCTTCGCTATATAGTCATCGCAGCCGGCCCGGAACCCCTCTATCATATCAGCCTCCGTATCTCTTGCCGTGAGGAAGATGATCGGGACCTTTGTGCTTTTTCTCAGTTCTCTGCAGTAGTCAAGGCCCCTTCCATCGGGAAGGTTTCTGTCAAGCAATATCAGATCGAAGCCATGTTCCAGACAGCCATCCGCCTCCTTGCATGAGTACGCAGTTTCAACTTCGTATCCCCTCTTTTCAAGGAATAGCTTCACACCTCCACATATGATCACATCATCCTCCACGACCAAAATACGTTTCATACTTTCTCCTATCAATTACATGCTGATTCCATATCATTTTCACGACTCCCGATCTGCCCAATATCTATGATGCCTCTCTCAGCCGGCTTGTCACCGTATTTTTTGTCACAAGTCTGAACACCATCGCCGGAACCACAATGCATATAGCAAACAGCACAACAACGACTCCGGCAACAAGTGCATACGGATAATGAAATACTGCATAATCGGCTATATTCACACTTAGCCGGCCAGCTCCATACATCATAAGGCTTCCAAGTGTCACAATAAGTACTGTTGTTATAATACCATAAAACATGCCCTCGTACATAAGCATATTACGTATCTGCCTCTTTGTCATTCCAACGCTCTCAAGCACTGCCAGTTCCAGTTTTCTCGTATATACACCGGTGATCATGACATTGATATAATTCACCACTCCGATAAGTATCAATATGATCGACATTCCACCGCCTATCACCTCAAGCGACAGCATAGATTTCTTGAATTCTGAGCCCTCCACCGACTTGATATCACTCCCGGCTATGACTGGATTTTCCTTTACGATGCGCTGTACATATGGTGTCACTTCTGATTCTTTTCCTTTCTCCGCATCCGCAATGATGCATGAGATCTCCGCATCCGGAAACAGATCATCCATCACCGCATCACTCACAAATATCGCCTCTGGAGCTCCACCAAGTGTCCAGTAATATCCGGCGGTGATTGCTGACTGCTCTGTTCTCATCATGGCTGCACCAACTGTGATCTGTCTCTTCCCGCCCGTCTGGTCATTTACAAGTGTCAGAGTCTTATCCGTCATCCGCTCCGACGCTGATATGGAATCTACATAACCTATCAGACATACCTCTCCTTTTTCGAATGCATCTATATCAATCTTCTGTCTGGCAGTTTTGTTGTAGAGCTTTATCATATCTGAATTGACCGATATCAGCGGTGCCCCATACTGTGCCTCACTGTTGGTCGTTGTCTCATAAAATGTCGCAAGAGATTCCGGGTCATCCTCGGTCTCAATAAACGGTGCATAAAGTTCAGCATCAAATGGCAGTCTTACATTTGCGCTTCTGTCCACCTCTACATTACCCATACCCGGAATGTTTCGCATCTGATCCGCGATGTCTGCCATGGTCGCCTGAGGCTTAGAGTTATCTGATTCTCCGTCGCCATATAGCACATAATCATTGTGAATATAGTGCTCTATATAACTGTCCGCATCCATGCATGATATAAATGTATTCACACACAGAAATGTAACTGAACCCATGAATATTGATGCGAACACAAGTATACTTCTCTTTTTTTCACGAAACACATTCCTCCATGCCATCTTCCAGGGCCTTCCTCCACTGGTGGACTTATATCTTGTTCCCGATATATTTCCAGCATATTTCATCGCATCGATTGCAGATATCTTCCCGGCATATTTTGCCGGTTTCCTTGCACTTATAAATACAGTTGCAAATGCAAATACCACGGAGAATACATATATTCCCGGATTGAAACTGACCGCCGATGAAAGTGCAGCTTCCCTGTCTACCGACAGCATGTTCATAGCAAGAGGAACAACGCCAAATGACACCGCCGTTCCAAGGAGTACACCTATCGGAATTCCTACACAAGCCAGATACAGTGCCTGTTTTTTCACTATCTTCTGTATCTGGGACATCGTGGCTCCGATGGTTTTCAACATTCCATAGAATCTTATATCCTTTGTAACAGATATATACATTACATTATATATAAGAAGATATCCACTAAGGAGTATCATAAAAGCTATAATGCCTATACTTATAGCTATAAAAACACGGTTTGAACCATTCTCAGACTGAACATCATATTTCACGTCAAACTTCTGGTCCTGCCTCAAAGTAACATTTTTCTCAAGTTCATCTTGGAGTTTATCACCCTTGCCCTCCTTTGCGGAGATACTGACACGTCCATCTTTCTGCATATCTATTCCCTGGGAATCCACATATTTCTTTGAAACCAGGCATACGCTGCTCTTGGCAAATTCTGTGTACCAGCCTGAGAGCACAAAATTTTTTCTCTCACCATCCATCACCAAAGTAACGTTCTGACCAACCTTTGGCGACTTGATACCCATATTATCAAGTATCTGCTTTGTGAGCATTATCTCATTCTCGTCCTTCGGATAACTGCCATTTACATCGGTTATGGCAGGTTTCAGATTCTCATTAAATTCCGTATCATCATAATACTGAAGCAGATAACTATACTTGCCTGATTCCGTGCTTACCGTCTGTGCATCAATCTGTATTCCCGCCGCAAGAAGTGACGGACAGGACTTTATATCATTTATCTGACCTTCAGATGGATGCTCCATATATATAGAAGATCTTGTTCCCTGAAGTCTGAGCTGCATCTGGTTAAGATTTTTAGCTATGGAAAATCCCAATGTAAATACAGCCGTGAACATAAATGTTGTGAGAACGATCGCCAGAATAACAATTACATTTCGCACTTTATTCTGCTTTAACATGCGGTGATATATCCTGCTCACCGCCGCCTGGTTATTGTTTCTAAGCATCCTTCTCACCCCCATTTGCCCCATCTGGTACTCCTGCTGAGAAGATCCGGCCATCTTCGATCCGTATCATCTGGTCTGCCATGGTTGCTATCTCTTCATTATGAGTGATCATCACTATCGTCTGTGCAAACTCTTTACCAGTCAACTTTAACAGTGCAATGACATCCATGCTGGTCTTGCTGTCCAGATTGCCTGTCGGTTCATCAGTAAACTGTACCCCTATCCCTTTATGCCTTGAAAATGGGGGCTTTAACTGTATGCACACTTGTGTACTGTGTGTTATTTTCCATAAGAAGAGCTAGTAGCAAAGTCTCAGCCCTCCACTACTAGCTTTTCTCTCTTTTTCTATTCTTCTGTTACTGTTTTCATATAAAGTGCTTGCATGTTCTGTTCCCGAACACTCATTCCTGCATGTTTAAATTTATATCGTAGCAATGCTGCTTTTGCCTCCTCATGCGTAGACAATACAATTTGCCCTATTCCCTGCTGTGTCAACAAATCCGCAAGCGAAATTGCACTGATATCATCAATTGTTTGAAGTGGATCATCTATCAGTAAAATGTCTAACCCTTTCGTATCACCATACACATTTTTTATTGAAAGTAAAAGCGCAATCGAAAGACCATTCAATTGTCCTGTACTTAAAATATTATAAACATCACTTCCACTCTTAGAAGCTGCTTCAAATACTAACTGATTGGTTTTAATGACTGCTCTAATTCCCAACCCTAACGGATAATTTTGTATAATCCTTCCACTATACACCATTAAAGGAATTTTAATTGCATTAAGAAGCTGTGTTTGATATTCTTTATTCGCATCTTCATATTTACCAACCAATACTTTTATTGCATCTGTCATATCCTTTGTTTTATTCTTATATTCCTCATAATCTCTTTTTAGTTTTCTTAGTCGGGCCTCTTCCGTAGAAAGCTGCTGAGAAAGATTATCATTAAATAACTTCGCAACATATTGTTCCTTGCTTTGTAACTCTCCCACTGTGTGATACGGTTTTTCATTATGATAATAGGTATTGTGAATGGATTTATACAATTCAACCTGCTTTTCTTGAAAAATAATTTTATTTGGAACTTCCTTTTCTTGAAGTTCTTTCAATAAGTTTTCATATTGTTGAGAAAATTCTTCAATATCAAATTTTTCTATTCCCTGAGATTTAAACTCTGATATTTTTACCTTATCCAACAACTGCTGTAATTTCTCCACCGCTAGATTCTTACATCCTGATAAAGTATCATCCATTTTTATTAGTACTTTATTTTCCTCAAGAAACACTTTCAACACAGGAATAATTTCTTTTTGAAATAAATTTGTTATTTGTGTCTCAATATCTTCTATTATTTTTATCCCATCTGTATGAATATTTTTTATAAATCGTTCTGTTTCTATAATAGCTGAATCTATATCCGTAAAATCCGTTCCACACAATGGGCATTTGTTTTTATCAAACTTTCCAGACTCCGCAGCATTATAAAATTCTTTAATAAGTCCCCTTCGTGCCTTTGTCATCTGTGCCAGAACCTTATCAGCATCATCCAATTGACTTTGTTCTTTTTTCTGGTTCAATAATAATGTTTTTATTTGTGCTATAATTTCTGCTTTTATTTTAATCTTATTGAACAATGTTTCATCTACTGACCAGACATTATTGCTATAATTCATCAATAATTCTTTGCTCTTATTTAACTCTTTTATGAGACTTTCTTTTTTATTAAGTAATTCAATCTCCTGTCGATAAAACAATGCCATATATAATCGTTTCGGTGATGCTTTCAATTCCCTTATGATAGCATTATCTTTATATCGAAGGTATTCTTCATAGTTTTCTATAAACCCTTCAATTTGTTTAAGCTGCTGAATAACAGTCTCATATGTAACTCCCTGGTCTAATTTTATGACATCAAATTCATATTCAACTTCGTCAAATAATCGTATATTTTCCCCTGGCAGTTCTGCATTCATAACAATGTGATCTGTCTGACGTTTTATCTCATTTACTCTTTGACTTACTACACCTATTTGTTTTTCTTTATCCCCAATTTCTTTTTCTACTCTTCCAAGAATATGTTCTTGAACCGATTTCAGCATTTGAATTTTATCAGTTATCTCGGTGTCATCTAAAAGAGAAGATACAGAATCTTTTCTATTTTTATACTTATTTTGTAAGAAGTCCAAAGATTCACTTTGAGAAATATATGTCCCTATATCAAACATATTGGAACTCAAATGAAATTTATCATACAATTCTTCTTGACTAATTTCTTGACTATTAAGTGTGATAATACTCTGAAATTCATTTTTACATAAAAGTTTTCTTTCTACATGTATTTCATCTGAAAAATCAGATGATAAAATTGCCGAAATAACTATATCCTTATTTACATCATTTGCCAGTGTTCCTAATGTTTCCGTCTTCCTATTTTGTAAACTAGGGTTAAAATGCTTTATTTTCCCAGTCACCAAAACTTCAATAGCATCAAATAATGTAGTTTTACCATATCCATTTTGACCATCTAAAATCACAATATTACTATTCATAAAATCAAATTTTAAAGGTTTATTATTTGTAATATACTTAAAATTTCTAATACATAGACTCTTAAATGTGTACCCCATCCAATTACTCCTCCAATAATTTTTGATATATCATATCGGACAATACTTCTACGTCAAAAGATGCTTCTTCTATTGATCTTATAAACATATCATTTAGCATTTCAACATTCTGTTTTTGTTTCCGTATTCCATCTATCTTTTGTTTTACCATTTCATCAAAGTCATTCATGACTGCCTTTGGAAAGATTGGATTAAAAAATGGAACTTTACTTAATAAACGCGTCAAAAATTGTACCTGCTCCGATTCATCGTTCAAGAACTGTACAGCTTCTAATACTGTATCAAGCATCGGTTTCCCATTAGTTTTCAATGACCTACACCATTTTTCGAAACATTGCAGTTCTTTTTCTGTATAATAGAACACATATTTTTTATAAAAGAATTCATTTTCTTCAATTTTTATAATATCTGGATACATTCTTTCCTCTATACACTCCACTTTCCAGAACAATATCATGTAAGAATCGCTTGGTGTCGGTTTTTCTATGACTGTGTATGCATCACTATTTAATGCTACATCTTCAATCTCTGCTAAATTATCCTGATTTTCATCATTTATCTCAAGTTCCGAAAAATAGTAATACTTGCTTTCTTCTCCAGATGCATCCATAAACAATTGCACTTTTTCATTATACAAATCAATCTTTGTATCTTCATCTTTTTGCATCGGTACAATATTTCCATCATTTAATAAACGGATTATATCCAATATAGTATTAATCATGATTACCTCCATTTTGTTCAAATTTTCCCTTCAATTCCTGAGCAGAAATCAATTCTATATCTCTATAATATTCGCCTACTTTATTTGGAGAGCTATTTTTCCATCCAGATGTAATTTGTGCTTGGGATAAAGTTCCTGAATAGCTTCCCGGAATAACCGTAATACTATTTCCTGCCAATATATCAATAATGTCTGTATTATTAATAATATTTTGGAAAATACTCTGTAACGCCCGTTCTTTCCTGGCACCACGTGTAAGATCTAAAAACGTAGGTATGACCTATTTGCTTGGCGCTTGTGAATACTTTGATTGTAAATATATTCCACAATTATCTCCCGTAACTTTTTCTGGAGTATCGCTTCTATACAGTAATTCATAAATTTCACTTTGAATTTTATCAACTGAAAGAGTTTCTACTAAGTTCAATTCGTTATCCCACTCATCTACTTTACCCGGATTGAGTAATTTACAAAACTGACCATAATCAACAATTTCAGTCATTTTTTCATATCCACATTTAGCAGCACATATTCTATTACAATTTTCTAAAGAAGTATCACATTCATCTTGACATAAATTATTTAAAGCCTTTTCAATATTCTGCATAACATATTCGTAAATTTTCTCTTTCAAAAAATATTCTTTTCGCACATCTTCTTTATCGATAGCAGACTCCATAATTCCTACGATATCAGAAAATTTTATTATATATTTTCTTTTTTTAGAGTCCTGCTTGTGCATCCTTGCGATGCTATCATCTAAAAACAAACATAGTTCCCCATATACAATCTCTTCTGCCTTATCAGAATAGCCTTTACTTTTCAAATATGCTAAGATTTCCGTATCTATTTCATTTCTCACATCACATACACCAACTACTTTTGATGCCCTTTTATATAATTCAACACTTACATTGTATGTATTAGATGCATCATCCCAATCTTTTATCTCCTTTGCAACTGTAAGATAACATTTTGCTGTTGGATTATTTGATTCAGCCCGATGTTTCAACAATTTGTCCATTGCTTTGCTATAACTGTTCCATTTATCTTTAGACAAATATGCCTTAACCTGATGAAATGATTTATATTCTGAATCGCAAATAATACAAAAATCTTCTGTTTTTTCTAATTCAACAGAATAGGCGTCTATATCTTTGTTTTTATCTTTGGCTATTTGATTTATTAACTCTAGGACATACAATAGCATCATTTTTCCTTGATAATTAAATCCACTCCATGTTGGTATTGCATCATTACCTCTACCCACGACCATTACTCCTTATAATTTTTATACTCTCATTATACGACAAATAAATAATAAGTCGAGTTAATCATACAAAAATTGGCAAAATAGTTTTGGTATAGAGGCTACATATTTCTGTACTGCTTATTTCCCAATAAAAATGGAAGATCCTTTTTAGAATCTTCCGCACTAATTTCTGTATTATTCATTTTTTTCTACATTTGGTAATAAAGAAGCTATCGGCCAACTATAAAATTCTTCTTTTTCTGTTGCAGATAATTGCTGCATATGTATATCAAATTCATCAAACTGTTTCAGCAAAATACATGCACAGCACCTCGCAAATATATTCTCAGAATATTTAATCTGTGCCAATGTTTTCCTTTCTTCAAGCTCTAGCTCCCTTTTACGGGCAATAATTTGAAGTCTATTTATTGTAAGAATGGTTGAATCCATCGAATATTTCTCTAAGATATTTATTAATTTTTCAGCCAATAACAATAAATTTTTATCTCTTTCCTTATCATAAGATTTTAGAAAATCCAATATTAGTCCCAAAAGTTGATCCGTTTCTTCTTCACCGATGTTGTACATTTCTTCCAACAGATCATTTTCATCAAATATCATCTGAAATATATCCTCATCTCGTAACGCAAACCATCTGCTGATTTTCTGTGTTTTTCCATCTGGTATATCGGCAAAGATAGCAACCCGTTTACCATCCTTCAAATAATTACGAATTATATATCCATCTTCTTGAATCTTTTCATATTCTAACAGCAATTTCCTACGTCCAATTATTTGTTTGTAAAGACCACAATTTTCATCTGCTTGAAATGGTAACGATAAAACTTTCATTTCCACTAATCCCTTTTTCAGAAAAAATATGGTAGGTTCTGCATCTAAAATTTCTTTCGTTTTAAATAAACTTCTTTTAATATTTAGTTCTGCAAGTGTTTCTCCTAATTGAACAATCCGTTTGTGATATGCAAGAAATCCTTCTGTAAAAGCTGTTTGTATTTCCCCTAAGAAATTTTTTCCCAGACTTATATTTTCAATCATTACTTCCTCTGCATCAGAAACAGCTATTATAATTTTTGATGCTTGAAAAACTGTTTCAAAATTATAGTTAGTTGCCTCAACACAACGAATGGTTGTTTTTTGGCTTTTTTCTGTTAATACAAATTCGATGATCTCACTAATCCTTGTAGTCGTTTGATTTAATTCATAAATATGTCGGACAGGATATCTTTGTTCTATTTTATCATCGATTTTTATTAACCACTCACTCTCGGTCGCAGTAACTAAATCTGTCAATAAAACTGGTATCTCCATCCCATCCTTCTTGGTATACACATACTTAAAAGGACTTTTCGCAATTGCGATTGCAGGATTCATATATGGAGTTGGCAATGTTGATATAGTAAAATTAGATATATTATCATAATCGGGAATTGATTTTCCCACCCCTACCATTGCCTGTTTAGGTCTATTTTCTTTAAAAAGAACACACAGCTCTTCTAATTCTCGGACAGTTTTTACATGGTTTAAATGTACCGTAATGCTCCCCTGCTCTTCTTTTCCTTTCATTATATGGACAATATCTACCGGAAGTAAGATTTTTGCATACATTTTGTCATTATATTCCGTTTTTGAAATTGCATCAACGAAAAATATTACTCCGCCATTCTTTAAATAATTTTTCAAATCATTTATATCCACTGGATAACTTATGCTATCCGAATCCGGAAGAATATTATACTCTTTTCCCTTTACTTGAATAGGAATAAGAAATTCATTTCCTGTCGAAGCCGGCTTTTTAGTTTTGTAATATATAATATTTCCATCCCATGAAACTGTTTTGTCATTCATATGAATATCTGACTCATCCAAATATTCAGATCTAGCACACATTCTTTGTAGTGTTGTTATAGAAAATGTTTCTTGACTACTCATTTATCTGAATCTCCATGTAGTTGTTCATTTCTGAAAGTTGATTGTTTTCTATTACATTATACTATATAGCACACTACGTTTCTAGATATTTTATCTCCACAACCACCAGCAGGCGCGTTCTTCACGCCCCTGCCAGTCGCTGATTGTTTTCTTCTTCATTAAAAATTCTTGATCAGATTCAAGTCTCTTTTATTCAATGCTTTCCGCATTGCTTCATTTTCTTTCCGTAATGTCTCGTTCTCTCTTTTCAGTTTTGCTACCTGTTGCTCCAGCTGCAGGATACGGTTGTCCATTGCCATATCTAAAATCTTTCTTCTCTTATCTATCATGCCAGCCTGTAGCTGCAAGGCACGATCTACTGCCTTTCGCACTTCTGGGTTCTTATAAAAAAATCCTCTGGACAGTCCGGTCTTTTGCATCAGTTTAGGAACGGTCACTTTATCCTCTTCTTCGATCATTTCCTGGATCGTCAGTTTTGCCCTCTGAATCTTCTCCACGCTCTGCTTATGGTTTACTTCCAGCATCTTGTCATATTTGCTCATACTCTTTCCCCCATCCTGCCAGATTCGCCCGGATCATCCGGCTCATCTCTGCTCTGATTTCTCTCGTTTCATCTGCGATGATCTGGAGGCTCATCTTCCGGTAAAATTTCACATTCTTTACGGATGTATGCCCCAGTAGTTTTGCGATGGTCCAGTCATCCAGATGCAGTTCTGTTAAGCGGATACCATATACATGGCGGAACATATGCGTTCCAAATCCGAATAGTTCTCCATGGTCGTCCCGCAAATCTTTTTTCTGGATCAGATCCATCACCTTGTTTTGAACGGTATTATACTGCATAGGTCTCTTACTATTTTTCTCATCCACAAAAATGTAAACCGTATCTCCATACCTTTTCTTGCTATACTCTATTGCTTTTTCAATCAGCAATTCCAGTTCTGCACTGATAGGTTTCACAAAGGTAGTTGTTTTCATCTGCCGGATCTGGATCATAGGATGTCCGTCCTGCCGATACAGGCAGTCTGTCTGCAGGGTAAGGGTATCCGATATCCTTGTTCCTAACATCTGGTGGATGACCATAAGCCGCTCCATCTGCTCGTCCAGCTCCGCAAGCGCTGCATTAAAACGAATCAGCTCACTATCTGAATAAGATTTCAGTTTCGGCTGCACCTGTCTGGGCAAGTCACTGGCCAAAAATAAAATTTCTAAATGTGGATACCCATATAATTTTCCAATGGTTTCCAGCAGTCCTCGGAGTCTCGTCAAATCCATTCGGTAATTATTCACGCCCTCCGCTTCCGTTGCAAGGTACGTCAGATATTCTTCCAGCAACTCCCGATTCAGATCTTCTGCCGAATGGATTTGGGGATATGTTTCTTTCAAATATCTGGATAGTCTCCGGATGGCTGTCAGCTCTTTGATGATCGTTGCAATCGCTTCATGATGTAAATGTTCATAAACTGCCTTTTTTGTTTCTTCCCGTAAGTCATCCTGGATAATCGCTGTAAAATTCAAAGTCTGTACATTTTTAATCGGATTCTTTTTATAGGCAACGTCCAGATTCTCTAATTTCCAGATATCTTTCTCAATCTCATCCCGTTCCTCTTTGGCTTCTGTAAATTGATATGCCTTCCGCACATATGTGATGAGGCTCGATGGCACTGTCTTTTCTTTCCCATATACGTTGATTCCCTGCATGGTCAGTTTTTGTCCATGTTCCAGAAGCCAGCTTCGGATTTTGAGCAGCCATTGTTCCCACTCCAGTTCCTGCAGGCTCTCTGCCCGGATGTGCTTATCCTTTACCATTCTACAAAATCTCTGATAGAGCACTCGTTCCTGTATCATCGTTGCCAATGCACATTGTCGGCTTCGATTCTCAATAAAGGAACGGAATTCATTTTGAAGCCCCTTTGTTGGAAGCAGTCCGAAATCAAAGCAATGGGATTCCTTTACCTTCTTTTTCTCTTTTTCCTCTGCTCTTGCATAGCAGTCTAAATCGATTAGATATAATTTTTCATCCATGGAACTCTCCTTTCATCAGTTCCGCCGCAAAGCTGTGGGTTTCTTCCTGGAAATATGCTTCACTGGCTTTTTCCAGTTTCTTCGGCATATAGTCCACATACTGTCTGGTCATTTCCTCATATTCATGCCCCAAGTAATCTCGTACCGCTTGGATAGAAATACCATTATCATAATAAAGCGTAGCCAGGTTATGGCGGTAATCATGGGATCTGAAAATATATTCCCCGTCTGCAATCTGATTTTTCTCACAGTATTTCAACATTTGATACCGTAATGTAGCATACTGGAATGCTCCACCTTTTTTGCTTTTAAACAGGTATTCTTCTGGTCCGATCTGATTTTTCTTTTTGTACACCTGCACCAGCTTATACAATGCTTCCGGAATGGGAATCCGCTTATACGTTTTCATTTTCACCTGATATACTTTCAGCCAGTAATCTCCATTCTTTTCTTCATAATCACCACCTGTCAGGGTGCATACTTCGCTTCCCCGGATTCCGGTACACCATAAGTGCAGGAACATCAACCGCAGATGTTCCGGAAACTCTGCCAGCTTCGATAAAATTTCCGTATAGATTCTTTCCGGTACACTGCGGTCATGGTGGACATGTACTTCTTTCTGCAGATAATACGCATGCCGGAAGGGAATCTTCTTCAGATATCCTTTGACTACAAGAAAATTGTAAAACTGCAAAATCATAAAGATCCTTCCATTTGCTGTTTTTTCACGGGTATCCTGTCTCTGAACGGATTCCAGATATCTCTGAATCTTCTCTGCCTCCACTTCATAGATCGGCTTTTCCTCTCCATTGAAGTGTGCCAGGAATGTACGAAGTTCCAGCAGCTTGATTCGGATGGTACTGATAGATAAATCTGTGATTCCAAACAGATACCGCAGATATTTTTGCAAAATCTTTTGATTTTCCAGGTTAGTCACCTCTCTAAAGGATACCGATTCCACAGGCTTACTTGGATTCATCCGTTCTCTGGAAAAATGGAAGCGTTCCAAAAACCACACATTTGCTTTCCAATGAATTTCCGGCGCCTGTAAAAATAGGATTTTTCTGCTCATCTGCAGGATGCCAAACATAGTACTTCTCCTTTTCCCTCGAAAGTCTTCCGAGAGTTCCTGTTCAAATTGCTGTTCTTTGGCCAGTGTCATTATCTCAATATCAGCTACTTGTTGCTTCGCACAAAATTGATAGAGCCTTTGCAGTGCCAGCAGTTTCTCTTTTCTGTAACGGCCTTTGTAGGTATGGATCACCTCTTTCAGCACTATAAAAATCTGCATCTTCAAATTTTGGGGACACTCCAGTGTAAAATCCCATAGCAGTTCCTTTCCATCTTTGCTGGTCAGAAAAGATTCTGCTATCTCAATCTCCGGATAATGGCTAAGGCACATCCACTGTTCCTGATACTCTGTAGTATAGTTTCTTCTCCCTGCCAGTGTCTGCAGTTCTTCTTTCATCCGATGAATCACGATTCCATCAAATCCCCGCAGGCAGGTAATCGGTGCAAGAACGGTTTCGTTCCTTTCCAGATATTCTTCGCAGCGGACCCTTAGGACTGCGTCCATCTCTGAAATATCAGTAATTCCTTCTTCTATCAGGAACTTCTTTATCCGGTTTCGTATGGTTCCATTTACCTCTGTACAGGCATCCACCTGCTCACAGATTTTTTGTTCCAGTACTTCCCGCTCTTCCTGCTGTTCATAAATATGTAATTGATAAGCGGGCATGTTCTTCACCTCCTACAGGAGTTTCTCCACATCATAAAGAGCAGAATGTTTTGCATAATATTGGTCACTGGCTTCCATAAGCTGGTCATCTACAAGGTTCAGATATTTGATGGTTGTGTCGATGTGCTTATGTCCATACGCTTCGCTGATCATTTCCAGCGGCCATCCGGCATCCCGCCTCATATTTCCGAAGTATCTCCGCAGCATATGGGGCGTCGTATGGATGCCTGTCTTTTTCTCCATCCGCTCCAGCATCCGGTAAACTGCGTCCACCTGCAGTGCCTTTCCTTTTGTCTCTCCTTCGATGTTTACAAACAGCATCTGCTGGTGCTGCAGAAATTCCCGGTACTTGGACAGATAAAATAGTAAAAACTGGAAGGTGGCATCACTGACTTTGGATCTTCGGTATGCCGCATTCTTCGCCCTTGCCTTGTTTTCATTGTCATCCCGGAAGAATACCCGGATGGTGTGTCTTTCATAATCAATATCTCTGGTATAATCTACCCCTAAGATCTCGCCGATCCGGTATCCGGTCTCTGCCAGAAGCATGATCAGAAGCTGATCCCTGCAGTTGGTACACTGCTTTAAAAGTTCCAAAATCTCCTGATGCTCTGCCGGACGAACGTTCCGTTCTTCCTCTTTCAGATAGCCATTGAACGACCGGAACCGCAGCTTGCGTTTTACACCGATGGAATCATGGGTAGTAAAGCTGTCATAATATAACACTTTCAGCCTTTCCATATCTGCTTCCAGCTCTAAAAAACAGAAAAACCTGAACACGTCTTTTAAGTACGCATTGCAGGTTTTATTGCTTGGCAGTTTCTCTTTCTTTTCATGCAAATGGTTTCCGGCTTTCAGCCAGTGGAGAAATCCCACATAATGTTCATACTGTTCCTGGAATTCCAGTTCCGCTACCTGGGACAGTTCCATCTCTTTCTCATCCAGATATTCCAGATAGAACCGGATGGATTTTGCCCTGCGGCCAACGGTATTCGGAGAACGGTTTGCTCGAATCAAATGCGTCAGATACTTGGACGGGAGCAGCACCATCTGCCAGCTCTGATGATCCCGAATCAAGAAATATTCCTGTTTTCTTTCCCAGATATGTTCCACTGCATATCGTGCCATTTTGCTCACCGTCCTTTCCTCTAACGCTATACACATTATACCCACTTCATGTTCAAATAGCTATTCATCAATACCAACAATCCCTCCAAAACCGCTCCAAAAACTGTACTAAATTTTTCCCTTAAAAGCGCCTGGAAAATAAGCACAAGCAACAAGGCTGGAAAGCAGATTTTTCCTATTATAAATAATACTCTACACCTTTCCGGCTGCGGATGAAATCCTGTACCTCTTTCAATTCTTCTGCTATCCGGCAGGGCGGAAGCGCACACATTACATCTTCGTGATACTTGCCGCCTTTTACCGCCCGTATATCTAAAATAGACACCACGCAGGTATCGGTTTCTGTCCGGATGGCTCTCCCAAATCCTTGGCGCAGTTTCTTCTGCATATCCGGCACAATGATAGACTGGATATAGGATTCCAAAGAGTCATACGTCTCCTTCTCTGCTTCGCTGATTGGATCTGGTACTGCAAAAGGCAGTTTCACAATAATCAGCGAAGATACCATATCTCCCGGAAAGTCTACCCCTTCCCAGCAGGAGCCGGCTGCAAACAGCACCCCATTCTCCATGGTCTTAAAGCGCAGGATTTCTTCCTGGGAGTGTCTCCATACTTCCACCATGGGAAATGGCAGGCTATCTCTTAAAATCTGATACACACTTCCCATCAGTGTATAAGAAGTAAACAGTACCAGCGTATGCCCATAAGTGGAACAGATCAGAGAATGGATATGGTTTGCCACCATCACCGCCTCTTCCCGGCTTCCTCTCCTGCAATGATCCAACGTCTTTGGCAGGTATAGCAGACAATTCTTTTCGTAGGAAAAAGGGGACTCTGCCACATATTCCTGCACTCCTGCCCTTCCCTCCAGCCCGGTGATCTGCCTGGTGCGTAAAAAGCCTGTTCCTGCCTTTAGTGTCCCACTGGTCAAGATGGCGGACATTCCTTCTTCCCGGTTCCATAACATCTTCCGGAGCAGTCCTGGGATTTCCCGGCTGGCTGCACACAAAACGGGAAGCTGCTCTGTATCCAAATGCAGATAACGAACATATTTCTCATTGCTGCTACAAAAACACTCCAGCACATCCTTTGCTTCTTCCAGCCGGTTCCATATCCACTTTGGAACACTTCGCTCCAGCTTTTCTAAAAGAAATTCCAGCATCTCTACGCCTTCCCACAGAGAAACCACACTATTTGTTGTATTATGGAATGTTTCCCGGATTCCCTTTCCAATTCGGTGTTCTGCACCAACCACATGCAATGCGTCACACATGACTGTCCGCAGGATTCTTGCCTCTTCTTTCTGATGCTCCCGTTCCAGATAATACGCTATTTCCCGAATATCATCCATACACAGGTTTTTTCCAAACATCTGCCTTGCCGCTTCCGGTAACTTATGAGCTTCATCTACAATCAACGTCCGATAATCAGACAATAAAGGCTTGTATCCTTCTGCTCTGTGATACGCATCTGCCAGTAAATAGTTGTGATTACAGATTTGAATGAACATATCCTGTTTCCTGGATTCTTCCAGATATCTCTGATAGCGGCACATCTGCCTGCCCGGACACTCTCTTGGACAGAACTTCGGCACACACACCAGCCTTCTGTCAAACCCACTCAAATCCTTTACGGTATCCATATCATAATGTTTCCGCAAAGATAGTAGTGCTTCTTTTTGGGCAGCATTCTTCTGTTTATGGCGGATTGCCTCGATCCGTTGTTCCAGCCTGTTGTCACAGACAAAGTGTTCCTTCCCTTTCCGCACCACTGCCCGAAGAGGAGACTGGATCATGCCTTGTTCCAGCAGCACTCTGGATAAAAATGGAATATATTCTGTTACTATGGCTTTCTGCAATGCGATGCTGGAGGTGGATACCACCACCGGACGCTGTTCCAACGGATTTCCCCGCCCTGTCAGCATGGAATACTTCCGCAATAATACACAGGCTACCAGATAGGCATACGTCTTTCCAATCCCTACCCCTGCATCACACAAGGCAATCTGTTCTCTCAGCAGAGTATCCAGCATTTCATGGCATAGACGGATCTGCTCTTCCCTGACTGCCAGTCCCTGTTCCGGAAATAGCACCCGGAAGATCTTCTCCACTTCCTGATGCGCTCTTTTTTGATATTCAACTTTATAAAACATAGTACTTCTTTCCGCATGGCGTTAATACCACAAGAATACGGCTGTGATATTTTCCCACAGCCGCATGTATCTGATATCAACGACACACTCTTTTTTGATTTCTTATCGTTTCTTCTTTTCTTTGGCACCGTATTTGTCCTCAACTCCCCGGCTGCCACACCACCTTTATGGCAGGGAACATTACAGGCGGATGCTTCGCTTCGCACCGCTCGCAGATTTCCTGAAAGTCTTGCTGATTACAACTTGGAGTCCATCCTCTTCTTTTTTGAGAAGAATTTCGTATCATTATCCCCCTCCGATGATCCTGGCGAAAGACCTGCGAAAGTCCATTCACAGCTATAAGGAGTCGCTCAGAATGAGAACAGGCACCGACAGTTTTCTCACGAAATGATCCGCCATAGTCTTTGGACAGACCTTTCCATAACAATCCTGCAGTGCTTGTTCCCATCCGTCCTGGCGCTTATGCTGTCACGCTTCTATCTTTGGGAACGTACCTGTAATGCTGGTATGTGGTTGTCAAGGAACGAGGGGCAATTACCCCTTTCATATATAGAGCCGATGAGATACCCCATTTTTCTTCACTTTTTCAAAACTTTTTTTATTTTTTTCTTTAATCGCTCAATTCGTGTATAAATGGTCTTTTCCGGCAGTCCCATCTGGCCTGCAATCTCACGAACAGAAAATCCCCACATCTTCAGAAGTAAAATCTGCAGTGTTTTCTTATCCGACTTCAAAAGAACCCGTAATAACTGTTCATTCTCCACACTGTCAAGTAACTGTTGAATATTAAGCACCACTGGAGATTGTTCTTCCAATTCCCTGGTGTATAATTCTTCTTGATTAGAAGAAAAATGTTCCCAGAATCTCCGCTCCGCATTAAAGTCCTGCCAGTCTAATTCACGAAGTCTTTGGATTACCTCTTCACTGACACCGGATTTTCGCAAAATCCGTTCCTCCTGCTCCTTCCACTGTTTCCATTTATATTCTTCTTTTGCTTTATGAAATGTCACCTTTCTTTTCCTCCGATCTGAATTTTTTTGAAATCAAATCGGAGTGGCGGTGACCTTGCCTTCTCACTGGCAAAAGACTGTATGAACCGGAGTTTTCTCCACAAAAAGAAAGATGCCGCAATCCTGTTTTGAATTGCGACACCACCAAACGCTGCATATGAAGTTAGGTTTTCCTCTTTTGTAGCTCTTTCCGGCACATACACTGCTCCTTTATGGCATGGAACGAAGCCCATTTTTTACATAAAGAAGTAGTATACAAGACTAAGCTGTCATCAGACTGTCTGTTGTCTGTCAAATAACTGTCAGTTTTCCTGTCATTTCTTTTCTATTACAGTTACAACCAAATCTCACCATATAAAAAGCAGGCTCCATTTTCAGAAACCCGCCTTCTATGATTCCTTATATACTTTTAAACAATATCCAACCTCTTTCACACTGCTGATTATATGCTCTGCATTTGCATCTACTTTTTTCAATTTCTGTTTCAATCGATGTACCATGCAGTAAATAATATTTGTAATATCCCCATGTGGGTACTCCTGCCATACCAGCTGATAAATCTGACCATATGTATACACTCTTCCCGGTGTAGACGCTAACAGATGTAGAAAATCAAACTCCCTTTTTACAACTGGGACTATTTTATGATTCCATTCCACTGTTCTTTGAAGTGAAAAGATTTCCAGTTTTCCAAGCATGATAGGAATTTCTTCTCTTCTTTCAGATTTCCATTCTGTATAGCGCCGAATTAATGCATACGCCTGTAGACTGACTTCTTCTGCTGTATACGGTTCTGTCAATACCACATCTGCCCCCAAGTAAATGATTTTACTTCTTATTTCGGCCTGTTCAGATAATAAGACAATCACAGGTGTTATCACTAGCTTTCGGATTGTTTCTACAAGCTGACATATTATTTCCGGTTCTTGTTGTAATGCAATCAAAATTAAATGATAAGAGCAAACTGTCAGATGAGAAAGAATATCCTGGATTCCTTTTGCCTGGTATATCTCTGTCTGTTGCTCCAATAAGACCAGACTTTCCCCTGTCAATTTGCTTTCATCTGCAATTACTATAATTCTGTTTCTCTTCACACCCCAATCAATGTATTTAGCATATCAGTTCCTCCACATGATTTTTTGCATAGTCATAAAAAATCCGTTTTTCTTCTTTACAACACCTGAAGAAATATTCGCTGCACTTCACATGAATTATTGCTTCGTCCGGTATAAAATGAGCTTCTTCAAAGCACCTGCTACCATTTATTTCCAATTCCTGTAATTGATGCTCCATAATCCAATAAACATCACCGTATCGGAAAGGTCTGTGCGATATATATGGATAATTAAATTTTTCCTTATCTGCATTTGAATTTAATACCTGATATGCGTATTCTTCATATTCTCCCGGAACTACATTCCAAAGTGGTATTGCAATATCTGTAGTTTCATTTTCTTTTATCACCTTTATAATTTCCTTCATAATAAAGGTAGGCATGATACACATTTCTTTGATCTTATTTCGTGAGATATGAAATTCGCGATTATCTATTGTGTTATTATCAGGCCAGTAAATCGTTTTGTCACAAATTTCATATCCATACGTTGATGGGCTAATCAAAATGATATCCATATATGTTGACATTTCTATAAGCAATTCAGTAGCACATTTCACTTCTGACACCTGCATATTCTGAAATAAATTTTGAAGCAGATATTGTTTTGATGTATCAACAATAAGAGTTATCAATAGTAGTAATTTCTTCTCACCAATTGTCAATTCTTCAATTCGATAATTCTCTTTTGTTTCCAAACCTGCCAGTTCCAACATTGCCTGCATCGAAAATACATCATTTTGAAATATGGGAAGAATAGATAGATAATCTCCTACTGTTCTGCTTCCATTGTAAGTTATCTTATCAAAATCTTTAATTGTACACCCTGTTATTGCTGATAAAAACCTCAGCGTATCGTTTTGTTGAATTGCATCAATAACCAATCCAACAACCTCGTGATTCTTTTTCATAAAGGACACCTACTTTCTATAGTCATATTGTAAAATACAAATGTCACAGAAATGTCCTAAATCACACAAATTATTATATTTATTGATTAATGATCGTTTTTTCAAAAATTTATAGTATTATCTTCTCCTATGCCATATCACAAAAAACTTAAGAATGTAGTCCCCGGTGTCTCGTTACAAAACTCCTCAATAAGTGTATCAAAAAATTCTCTGTCTGCATCCTCGTTCAGCGTAGACAAAACTCTGAATGCAGTTATTCCATCGCTCTGATTTGCTCAACGAGAGATTGCTTTTTCAAATTTCCCGTTGTATAAGAAATCAAGATAAACTGCACAATCAGAAGGATTGCCAAATATATCAATATAACCAGCCATGGGAATGAATAATAGAAGTATGGGTTTATTGTTTTCGCAACTGTCTGTACGCATAGGAAACCAAGTCCAGCCCCCAAAACCAATGTTACAAACGTAGCAAAAACGGAATAAAGCATCCCCTCATAACACAGCATTTTGATCAGTTGCTTTTTACTTAAACCAATCGCCTGTAACATTCCAATTTCCTGTCTCCTAGACAGAAAGTTTGTGATTGTTGTATTGACAAGGTTGATGAAAGAAAAACACACGACAATAATAGCTACAATCAACAATGCTCCAAAGGGAAGTTGCTGATTCCTGCTATAATAAGTGATACTTTCTTCTATGGTATCCATAACCAAGTCATGATTTCCGTCTATCAGCTGATTTAAGGAAGCTTCAATCGTATCAGATTTATTCGTTTCAGCCATTACCGATACAGTTCCCGAACAATCCATTCCGCACGCTTCATTCATAAGCTCCATGGGCATAGCAAAACACATATTAAACGCCGGGTGACTGAAATTACTGACAATTCCCATAATCGTATAGCTCTTGGTTATGGTCTGTCCGGCTTTCGTTAAAAAATCAACTTCGACTTCATCTCCAAGCTGTGCGGACAGCGATAAATTTTCCGCTGTATCGTTTATCAGAATGATGCCATTTTTTGATACCAATTCATTGTAATCAACGGTTCCGGCAATCAAATTTTCCTCCAATACGGAAACATCTTCTTTGGCAAATCCATAAATCCAATTGTCATCATAATCATTGACACGATATTCTGCGTCCGTGTAATACCAGCGTTTGGTTCCTGTAACGCCATCCATAGACTCTATTGCATTTACAAAATCGGCATTTAGTAAATTCTTTTTCTGTAAGCCAGCCAAAGAAACATCGGCGGTATCCCAAGATTGATTTGCATTGAGCTGAATGTTAAATTCACCGGTGGGGAACTCCCTTCCTCGTGCCTCTGCAACACCATCATAAGAAACCAACATGGTTGAAATCAATACAACTAACACTCCGCCAAGCGAAAGAGAAAGTATTGTTAAAATGGATTTTGTCTTTTGTCTGGACAGATTCATTTTAGCAAGTGAAGCAGGGGTTATTTTACGGTGCAGCACAGAACTTTCTTTCATCGTCTCTTTATAATCGGAATATCGCAATGCTTCCATCGGTGAGACAGCCGCAGCTTTTTTTACGGGTGTACGAATGGAAATCATCACAATGATAAAAGCAAAAAGTCCAACTCCAACCGTCACACATAAAGCAGTCAGCCAGTACCAGCCAGCAGGAACTAAAAAGTATCCGATTACATTTCCGATAATCAAACCAATAGGAATAGCAATCGCGGCAAGTAATTTTCCTTCTCGGTAAACCATCTTTTTAATCTGTCGTTTTGTAGTTCCAATGGTGCGAAGCTGTCCATAATTCCGAATACTGCTTGCCACTGAAATATAAAAAATCGAATAAATCACAATGCCGGAGCCAACGAAAGTTATAAAGCCGATCAAGAAATAAAACAGCATATCACTTCCACGATTTTCGTCCTTTAAGTTGAAATATGTGGAACGGACAATCACATTCTCGTCGGAAATTTCTAATTGCTGTGCCAGAGTGTTTGCATAGCTGGTGGCTTCTTCTTCACTCATATTTTGGGCGTTCTTTAAGCCGATATAATAGTCCATCCCTATATTATTTCCATACTGCTGCTCTGCCAGTTCTTTTGATATAATGGCGGTATAGCGTCCAATATCTCCAGTTTTCACATTTAAGATTCCTGTTAATTTGAAATCGTGGGTAGTGCCATCCGAAAACGGAATGTTGATTGTCTGTCCTAATTCATTGGAATATCCCAAGCTATCCAAAAAGGATTCCTGCACTACAATTTCATCTTCCAAAGTTGGTAAATCTCCCGAATAGGGCATACTTTGTGATTTTAGCATATCTGCATTTGCATAAGTAAAATTAACGGTTGAATGATTTACCTGTTCAGAAAATGCATTAAAAAACTCTCCCACCCACGCAATTTCTTTTTGATTGTACAATTCCTTCCCCTGCTGTTCAGAAATAGCATGATATACGATCTGCGCTGTCTTTTGATTCAGTTTTTGTGTTTCCTGCGGCACTCCAAAGCCATAAAGGACAATGGCAGACAGTAATGCACTGGCAAGTGCAATCGTCAAAATAATAAAGATATTTCTCTTTCGATTTGCCGATATATTCCTGCTCGAAATACGCTTTATTATGGTTCTTGTATCATTTTCAAAAGGTAGTGTCATATAAATCATCCCCTTCTAACTTATTAAAATATGGATTTTCAATATTATAAAACGATTCTTAATTATAATTCCCTCACTTGTTCTACTAATGATTGTTTTTTTATTTGTTTGATTGTCAAGCGAGAAAATAGTGTCTGAACTACAAACATCAATATAAAATATATAAACATTTCTACGATTGGAAAATGATAGGTTACTCTTCCGAAAATACTCATTGAACTAAATACTGTACAAAGAAGATATCCTAGAACTGTTCCAAATAATATAGAAAGAATAAGCACACAAATAGTATAAAACAGACCCTCCATTAGTAACATATTTGAGAGTTGTTTGCCACTTAAACCTACTGCTTGCAAAACACCTAACTCCCGTTTTCTTGTTAGAACATTTGTAATAAGAGTATTTAGTAAATTGATAATTCCAAAAACACCGATAAACATGACAAAAACATATACTGGCATACGATAATTCAACAATTTTTCATTGTATGCTTCCACCCAATCATTAAAAGTGCTAATATAAAGACGGGCATTTGGTGATATCATCTTTTGAATCTCCTCTTTTAGAATATCCCATTCATTATCATCAGTATCTATAATGAGCTGATAATTAAAATTTTCTACAGGCGTAATAGTATCCAGCATTTCTAGTGGAATAAAAAGAGTATCATATCCACCATAGGGAATATTTGCATCTACAATTCCCATCACTTTTACTTGAATTTTCTTTTCTCCAATCTCAAGCGATATTTCATCTCCTAGGGCTACATCCCATCCAAAAATTTCTTTCCATTGTAAATCATTAGCAATAATAACCCCATTATTGCTAATAAGTTCTGATAAATCTGCTGTACCCTCAATCAAATATTCTTCGACAATCTTTTGAGTGTTTTTACTATATACATCTGAAACAATAGGCTCAACATCTCCCGTTGGAACATGAACATTCAAAACAGTACCCTGATATGCTTTAACTCCCTGGACTCCATGTATATTTTTGATAGATGCTATTAAATCATCTGTAAGCAAATTAGATTTTTGAAGTTCAACATATTGCTCACTATTATGGGACTGTGGTCCGTAATCTCCAAGTTCAAGACGAATCTCTCCATAAGGAAAACTTCTTCGTGCCATCTCTACAGGATCAATGGAATTAAAATATGCAGAGCTTGCCATTAGCAAAATACCACATACGCCTAATGATAAAATGGTTAAAACAGTTTTTTTCTTGTTTCGCAAAAAATTAAGGAAAGCTAAATTATTTGTGGTTAAGGCTCGCTTTGATTTTCTTGTATAATCAAATGCTATTTTCTCATTATTTTCAGTATAATGTAATGCTTCCATAGGTGTTACGTGTGAGGCAATTTTCGCAGGCTTCATAATAGTAAACATAATACAGGAGTACATAAACAATGAAGTAACAGCAGCGGTAATCAATGTAACCAATGCATTCCATCCTTTAGGAACAAGAATATATCCTACCATCCCGCCTGCTATTAGTCCCATTGGAATACCAATTCCGGCAAGATATTCTCCTTCCCGAAAAACTATTCTTTTTATTTGCTTTCCAGTTGTTCCTATTGTTCTTAATTTTCCATATTCATTTGTTTTTCTTATTATAGATACATAAAACAAACTGTACACAACAAGAGTACAAGCCAACGTCACAATAAGACAAACAGATGCTATTATCAACATGTATTGACTGCTTCTTTGTTCAATTAGGGAAAAATAATATGTTGAAAATTGTATATTTTCCTGCTGAATTCCCCATTCATTGAGCAATGTTAGTAATTCTGACTGGATAGCAGCTTTGGACCAGCCATCAGATCCTTTTAATCGAACATATGCAGAATATGTCGAATCACTAATTTTACTTGCAACATATGATTGCGATACGAATAATGAATAATTTGAATTTTCAACAGGTAAAATGCCACATAAAGTGTATTCTTTTTTCCCATCACCTAAATCTATTGATATACTATCTCCCACAGACTTAGATAATCCAGTTCTTTCAAGAAAAGCTTTTGTAATGGCAACTTCTTTTTCTGTTTCTGGTAATTTCCCCTGCAAATCAGGATATTTTGCCAAATCCATTAGTGTCTTGTCCATGGAACGAACTGTTAATTTAAAATCTCCATAAGACACCATTCCTAATAAATGACTTACACCAACATCTACTCTATCATCCTTTACTAATTTTTCTATTTGGCTATTGTCTATGTCGTTAATGACTGCTTGATAACGCCCCATTGCATCATTTAATGATTTCCGTTGCGAGCCAAAAAAGTATAAAACTGTTGCCATAATCAAACATGTAGCTAAAGCTATCGTAATGATAATAAGTACATTTCTGATTTTATCTGCTTTAAGATTTTTCTTTGAAATCTTTTTAACAATAGGACTTGTATCATTTTCAAAAGGTAAAGTCATATAAATCACCCCTATCCTACTATTTTTCCATCTTCAATCCTCACAATGCGGTCAGCAAGCTGCGCAATAGCATTGTTATGCGTAATCATTACCAACGTCTGATCAAACTCTCTGCTAGTTCTCTGAAGCAATCCCAAGACATCCGCACTGGTTTTCGAGTCTAGGTTACCTGTAGGTTCATCGGCCAGCACAATTGCAGGTTTAGCAACCAAAGCCCTTGCAATCGCTACTCTCTGCTGCTGACCGCCGGAAAGATTATTTGACATACTTTTCAGCTTATCTTCCAATCCCAGCATAGCAACCACTTCGTTCATAAATTTCTGATCTACGGTATCTCCATCCAACTCTACCGGAAGAACAATGTTTTCATAGACATTTAAAATCGGAACCAGATTATAATTTTGGAAGATAAAACCGATATTCCTCCTGCGAAAAATAGTGAGTTGTTCGTCATTCATTTTAGCCAGTTCTTTCCCTGCTACAACTACACTTCCTGATGTTGGAGTATCCAATCCTCCCATCATGTGAAGCAACGTGGATTTTCCAGAACCCGAAGTTCCTACCACTGCTACAAATTCTCCTTGCTCAACAGAAAAATTTACACCATCTAAAGCACGAGTAATGTTCGGTTCTGTGCCATAATATTTTTTTAAATCCTTTGTCTGTAAAATTGTCATAATCACTACTTCCTTTCTTTGTTGATGAGTATATAGTAAAGGTCAAATGTTGCAGAAATGTCCTAAAATTCTTTTTTTCTAAAATATTTTTAAAAAGGCAGCCTGATAAACAGACCGCCCTATTGTTATTGTTGGGGAAGAAATATAGAGAACGTTGATCCTTTTCCCATCTCTGATTCAACTGTAATATAGCCACCCTGCATAGTGATAATCTCACGTGCCAGGTATAATCCTATTCCAATCCCATCCACATCATGTACAGCTTCTTCCCGATAAAATCGTTTGAAAATAGTTGCCTGGACACTTTCCGGAATACCTCTTCCCGTATCCGTTACGGCAATTTCCAAATACATCTCCCAGTCCTGTACCGTTACGTGAATATCACCGCCTTCCGGTGTATATTTTACTGCATTATCTAAAAGATTAAACAATGCCTCCGAAGTCCAGCGGCTGTCATGTGAAACTGTTAAATTTTCAGGACAGTCTACAGATAAATGAAGATGTTTTCTTTCCATAGGAGCAAGAACCCCATTGATCGCATCGACAAGTGTATCCGCAATAACTGTTTCTTTCTTTTCCAGGGTAATCACACCCGTCTCTAATCGTGATGTTTTCACCATTCCCTGAATCAAAAAATCCAGTTTATCTAACTGACTGGCAGTAGCATGTAAAAATTCCTCACGTGTCTCTTCAGAAATATTTCTGGCCAGCATCGTGTCATTGAGCATTTTTAGATTTGCTATCGGTGTTTTGGTCTGATGAGAAATATCCGATACCAAAGACTGTAATTCTGCTTTTTCTTCTTCTACTTTATGCCGGGTTTCCTGCATCACATGATATAGTCTTTCCAGACGATGGCTGATGCGTGCTAACAGCGTTTCCGCTTCATAATTTATTTGCGGCCGAACGGTACTATCCATCATTTCATCTAATGTCCGGCATAGCCCATCTGTAAATACCGATAGTTTCTTTTGAAAATAATGCAAAAAGATTACACCCCAGAAAAATAGAAGAATCATTACACTGAAACCACCAAGTATCACCCTTATATCTTTTGTGAAAACATAAAGGAGGAACAACAAAAGAATCGTGGTCAGAGAAGCGCCTTCCACGATCAGCCGCACAAAAGTTCTGGTTGATAAATTCTGTAATTTCATCGTGATTCACCGCCTATCCATTGATACCCCATTCCGTAAGCAGTTTTAATATATTTTCGCTCATCTGTTTCAATCTTTTTGCGGATGCGGCTGATGATCGTTGTAAGCGTATGCTCATCGATAAAATCCCCATCAATATCCCACAATTTCTCAATCAGTTGCCGCTTCGTTAATATAATGTGCGGATTTTTTACAAATAAAAATAAGGTACGGTATTCTTTTGGTGTAAACTCTATCACCTTTCCCTCCAAAACTGCACTCTGCTCGGAGAAGTCAATTTTCAAAACTTCATCCTCAAATACGTCATGCTTTGGTGTCCGCAATTCCATATTTGCAAAAACAGCGGCTACCTTTTTGCAGAGAACCATCACTGAAAATGGTTTTGTAATATAATCTGTGCATCCGGCTTCATAGCCTTTCAGCATATCGCCTTCTTTATCATTTGCTGTGATAAACATAATATAGGTATGCTGCCCTCTTCCTCTGATTTCATCACATAAATGCAGACCGTTTCCATCCGGCAGATTAATATCCAACAGAGCAATATCAAATTCACTCTTTTTCAATCGTTCTACTGCATCCAGAAAACTGTATGCAGAAGTTACTTCATAACCATCCGCGGTAAGATTATAAGCCAGCGTTTTATTTAATACTTTGTCATCTTCTACAATTAAAATTTTCCTCAATCCAGATTCTTCCTTTCCCATCTTCTAAACTTGTCGCTATTTTAAACCTCAAATGTTGCAGAAATGTCCTAAATATCGTTTTTCTGATGTTCGTCATTCAAAAGCATAGATTGATTATATCCTATTTTCTTTCAGGAAAAAATGTTTTCCACAAAAAAATGCTTTTGCCGAAATATTCCACACTTTTCAGCAAAAGCATTTTTCTCTTATTCCATAGCCCGCATTTGTTCAATCAAGGATTGTTTTTTCTGTCTGCGGATTGTCCAAACGGATAAAATAAGCTCTACTGTCACAAGTACTACTACATATACTCCCATTTGCAACCAAGGAAATTCGTAAGGAAGAATTTGTCCAGCGTAAGCAATGATGCTGAATTTCCTCCATACCAGAAGAGTAATCGGCAGTCCAATGGCAAGCATAAGCAAAATACTGCTAACCACATATCCCATTCCTTCCCATACCGTCATTTGCGCTAATTGTTTCGGCGCTAACCCAATCGAGCGCAACACGCTATTTTCTTGTCTGCGCGAATATTGATTGGAAAGTGTGATATTGATAAGGTTGATCACACCAAACAAAAAGATAAACCATGAAATCACCTGCATTACACCATATGCTACATCCATATACCCATAACTATCTACCTTATCCTCAAAGGTATCTAAACCAATATCGGTATGCGAAACAATAAGATTCTCCAAAGCCTTTCCCACTTTTTCGGATTTCTCCGGATCGCAGACAATGTCCCAGGAGTAATCAAAATTAGTTACATCTGGTATTAATTCCTGAAACAGTTCTTCCGACAAAAACATCATTGGTCCATCCACTCCGATTGGACCATGTCCACTGGCAAAATCAGTTTTTTTCCCATCAAAAAATCCTGATATGGTTACAGGAATTGTTTTCTCTCCCAATGAAAGTTCTATGGTTTCCCCCAATTTCTCTTTCCCATCAAAATCACGATAATCGTCTTTCAATAAAATACTATTGTCGCCCGGCATACTTCCTTCTACAACAGCTTGTGCCAGAAGTTCCTTATTTTCGTTAGTAATCATATCGCAAGTACCGCGAGCAGTAAGCCCGTGGAAAGTGGCTTCATAACCTGCAGATTTCCTTGTAACCAGAATCTCTTCCACTCCATCAATCCCCAGGATTTCCTGTTTTAATTCTTCATTCAATGGATTTCCTTGTTTGAGAATATCAATATGTTCCTTATCCGAATCCATATAAATCTTATAGTCCCCATTTTTGAAATGCTGTCTTGCCATTTTTTCCGGGGATTGCAGAAGCAACAAAGAACTAACAGCCAAAAGCAGAATCCCGCCCAAACTTAGCGAAAACACAATACTGACTGTTTTCTTCCAATCCCTGCGAAAGTTCAGCATTCCGAGAGAACAAGGGCTAATCTTTTTTCTCTTCGCCCGATTTTTTATCTTCTTTTGAAGGGAAGTAAAACGAACTGCTTCAACTGGTGAGATATCTGCGGCTAATTTCACAGGTTTTCGGATAGACAGACAAATCATGGTCCAGCAGATCAATACTGTACATCCAATCACTAAAAGATAGCCTGAAAGAGAAAAACCTTTGGGAAATAACAAAAGTGTCACTCCTAAACCAAGTAAAATCCCGATAGACATGCCTTTCCATCCCAAAGAGTGTCCCTCTTTTTTTACAATACGCATAATCTGCTTTTTGGTAGCACCAACAGTCCGGAGCTGACCATAGCTTTTTATTTTATCAATAATGGAAATACGGAAAATACTTTGAATTACAACACAGCCACCTACCAAAACAATACCTGCAAAAGCCATAAGCAGCAAAACATTCTCCATGGAAATGTCTCCGTCAATATAACGGAAATAAGCATCATGAAAACCGACTCCAGGTATCTGCAACTCCTCTTTAATCTTCTGAACGTAAGATTTGATAAGTTCTCCGTCTAACTGATTTACATGATTCAGATGTACATAGGCAAAGTATCCGTCAGGTTCATACTTCGTACACTGCTCCAGCATTTCTTTGGAGATAAGAAAAGAGTAAATATTTTGTTTTTCTTGCCCTGTTGTATCTAAAATACCTGAAATAGTATACTCACCCGAAAAACTTTCCGTATCCAAGGTAACTGAATCACCGATATGACAGTCTGGGAAAAATTTTGAAAGCCATTCTTTACTTACTACAATTTCATTTTTCTCTTCCGGTAAATCTCCATCTGCCAAATTCATTTGGGAACGTGCCATATACATGGTTTCTTTATCAGCATAAACAAAGAAGCCCTTAAATCCTTGTGTAGAAACTTCCTCCCCGTACATATAGTATTCTCCCACACGTGCAAATTCCGGCACTTCTCTTAACTCTTCTATATGCGTTTCATCTACCTGTACATAAGTTGCTTCATAAGTATCTATCACTTTCTTCTTTTCTGTTTGCATCAGTGAAACTCCAGCCAAACCGGAAAGACTGATTAAAAAAGCAGCTAAAACTACTGATATTATTACCATGACATTTCTTCGTTTTTCGCTTTTTAAATTCCTCTTCGCCAGATTCTTGACAATTCCATTTGTATTATTTTCAAAAGGCCAAGTCATAGCCTGCCACCTCCTTATTCCACGATCCTACCATCCTCAATACGGACAATCCGATCCGCAAGTCGGGCGATCTCATTGTTATGTGTAATCATTACAACCGTCTGGTGAAACTCATAACTGGTCCGTTTGATCAATCCCATAACATCTGCACTGGTTTTCGAATCGAGGTTACCTGTAGGTTCATCGGCCAGCACAATGGCAGGTTTCGCAACCAGAGCCCTTGCAATCGCAACTCTCTGCTGCTGTCCTCCAGAGAGATTATTCGGCATATTCTTTAGTTTATCTTCCAGAGCCAGCATATGAACTACTTCATCCATAAATCCCTGATCTACCGTATCTCCATCCAGTTCTACCGGAAGGACAATATTCTCATAAACATTTAAAATCGGAACCAAATTATAATTTTGGAAAATGAAACCAATATTTCTTCTCCTGAAAATCGTCAGTTCTTCATCGTTTTTCTTTGCCAGTTCTTCTCCCCGTACAATAACTCTTCCGCTGGTAGGAGTGTCCAAACCTCCCATCATATGAAGCATCGTGGATTTTCCGGAACCTGAAGTTCCTACTACTGCTACAAATTCTCCTTCTTCCACAGAAAAATTCACACCATCCAGTGCCTTTGTAATATTCGGTTCCGTACCATAATATTTTTTTAAATCGATTGTCTGTAAAATACTCATATTCTATAAGCTCCTTTCTGCCTTTCTTTATGATGACTCTATTATAAAATACAAATGTCACAGAAATGTCCGAGAAAAGAACAAAATTCAAGGAATTTCAGCCTGAATTGTTACAAATCTCGGACATTTCAAAAAATTACAAAAGATACCAAATATGATATTCTGCTGTTCTTGATTTTATCTGTGACTATAATTCTATTTAAAATATCACAGCAAACTGCCTTTTAATCCTTTTTTGAAAATCAAGACAGCTTTTTCAGCTCCCCAAAATGACATAGTTACAAGTTTGTAGCTTTGTTTTTCCATTTCTATAAGTTTAGCATTTATTTTTTCAGTTACATTTTCAGTAGTAATATTTTCTATTAAAACGGTTTGATACATCATTCAATTCCCTCCAATTATTTAGTATCCGCTTTTCTATAAAACTTTTTAAAGAAAATTTCTGGTACCAGAATACTGCCTGCAAGTAAAATCATCAGTAGAGCAACCATTTCTTTCAGCGGATAATAGAATACAAAATAAGAGATCTTTGTTTTCATGTACCATCCAATCCCGCCTATCAACAGCGTTCCCGTTGTTACCAGAAGAACACTCAGTAACAGCCAGGTAAACATTCCTTCCGCAAGGAACATCCGCTGCAACTGCTTTCTGGTCATTCCCACACGATTCATAATGGCACATTCTTTTTTTCGAAGTAACATGTCCGTTACCCTTACATTTAAAAAATTCATAATCCCGATAAAAATCAGGCATCCACTGATTACCAGAAGCAACAGTCTGCTGGTCTGAATATACTCCGATTCTTTTAACAAGAGGTCTGACCGACACTCCATCTGAAATAAATTTAATTGCTCTGCATATCCGTTTTCAGACTGAAATTCCATATTCTCTGTTTGGATCATTCCCTTTAATCTGTTTTTACAGCCCGATTCCTGTTCCTTTTCTACAGAAAAACTCATTTCAAATGTCTGTGGGGTAAGATTCTCTGACAGGTTTTCAAAGGTTTCTTCTGTTACAAGAAGAAGGTTGGTATTTCTGCCATCCCAGCACAACTCTAATTCCGGAAATCCTTCCTTTGTAATATCCAGATATCCGCAATTGACCAGTGTCTCTGGAACCAGACCGGACATATCGGTTCCCACCGGTACCAGATCATACACTTCTATTGTATTTCCAAGCTGCTCCAATGCCTGCCCTTCTGCATATTCTGACACTCTGTGGTCATGGAGAAGAAACGTTCCATTTCCGTGTGCAAATGTTTCCCAGTCTGCTGTCATCTCCTGCTCTCTCAGAAATTCCTGCAGTTTTTCTTTTTCATAAGAAGAAATTTTTTGAATCACAGTCGGAACGGTTTCCCCGTCATTTAATAACTTGATGCTATCTCTCCCATTTTCCCCAACAATGGGATAAAATCCCTGTATCTGTGTTTCGTCCCGCAAACTATTTCCTGCGGTCTGCTTTATGTTCTCCAAGAATTCATTCGGGAAAAAGACCATATTTTCTGTATCCGGGGAAGTTTCCATCAGTGTGCTGCAGGCTTCCTGTGTAATGTGGATTTGAAAATCAGGTTCTTTCATAAACTGGTTTTGCAGATCTACCCCCTTTACAATCACAGAAGATCCAAGAGCTAATCCGCATCCTATGGTCAGGGAAATCATGGTGATGAAAAAAGCCTTTTTGTTGCGGAACAGATATCTCCTGGCCAGATAAACTTCCGGAGCGTTTCCAAAACTTCGGAAGCTGGCTTTCTTTTTCTTTGTTTGTTTCTTTTCTGCAACAGTACCCGTTCCATAGTTCATACACTCCAGAGGACTCAGAACTTTGATTTTTTGCCTTACCAGAAGTATCACAACACCCAAAGTCACTGCCACTGGAAGAATGGCTATTAGAAAGAACACAGGCTGGTAGAACGAAATTCCCTCCAGTTCTTCTGCCTGTCCAAGATACAGTTTTCCAATGACAGAGGGCAGGACTCCAAGTACCACCAGACTGCCTATGACAACGCCTGCAAGACTTCCTATCAAGACAACTTCCATCATCTGCCGGAATATCACTTGTATAATCTGATGCTGCTGTACCCCGACTACTTCCATCAGACCATATTGCTGTAAGTCTTTTTCCAATGATAAATTCAAAATATTATAGATGAATAAAAACATACACAACAGAATCAAAAAAGAAAATAAAGCTGCAAATCCATAACTTCCCAGCATTCCTTCCACTGTCCGGTATGCAGCCGAATCCATGCTGACAATCCGCTGTCCTTCTTCCAACCGGATATCTTTCTGCAACTGTTGTTCCATCTGCATACCACTGACAGAATCCTTTTCCGGTTTCAGCAGTATCCTGCAGGGCTCCCATCCAGCTCCGCTTTCTTTCAGTTTCTTCTCGGATAAAAATGCAATGGAAGAACTTGCCCCCTGATTCTGATATTCTGTAAAATATCCGGAAAGCTGAAACGTCTGCTGTCCGGTTCCTTTTGTTTGAAAAAGGTCATTCCAATAAAAATCCAGATTTAATTCCATTCCCACCTTTGGTTCCGAGATTCCCAGATACTTTAAGGTTTTGACCGAAAGCATGATTTCGTTTTCCTGTTTGGGATACGTTCCTACGATTTGTGTATAGGCCGGACAGAGCATGGTTTCAAATGCTGTTTCATCTGCCACAACACAGTCGCAATATTTTATAGTTTGATTGCATAGTTTTCCGGCAAATTTTTCTTTTCCCGTCTCTGCTATGTAGGAGAGCGTATGCAACTGCCCTGCCATTTCTTCTGTACCGTTTTCAAGATACGTTGACACTGTCATTCCATCTGTCCGGATATGTTTTTGGATGTCCACCTGTATTTTCCCATAGGCAAAGCTTATCATACAGAAAATCACTCCAACGGTAAGTGCAACTGCCAGAAACAAAAGACGGTTTTTGTTTCGATTCTGCTTTCGGTAAGAATCCAAAAGCACTTTTTCTGCCGGACGGTGATAATCATAGTTCTTCATCTTCCACCACCCTTCCGTCTTTCATGCGGATGATCCGATCTGCCATGGCAGCAACTTTTTCATCATGGGTAACCACAAGCATGGTCTGCTGATATTGCCTGCTAATCTTTTTTAACAGTTCCATAACAGAAACGCTGGTTCTGGAGTCCAGATTTCCCGTCAACTCATCCCCTAACAGAATGGTGGGATGGGTGTAGACAGCTCTGGCAATGGCTGCTCTTTGTTGTTGTCCTCCAGATAACTCATCCGGCATCTGAAAGAGCTTCTCTTCGATTCCCAGAGTTTTTGCCAAACGGAAAACCTCTTTTTCATCTACTGTCCTCTCCAGTAATTTTGCCGGAAGCACGATATTCTCAAACACATTCATGGCAGGAATTAGATTATATTTTTGAAAAATAACTCCAATATGCCATCTGCGAAAAGAAATCTGTTCTTCTAAAGATAATTTCGTCAAATTTACATCATGCACATAAACACATCCATGGGTGGGCTTTTCCAATCCGCTGATTAAATTTATCAAGGTTGACTTTCCGCTTCCGGAAGCACCAATGACTGCAATAAACTCTCCCTCTTTTATGGAAAAGGATACATCATCAACGGCTCTTATATAATTTTCTCCATTTTGATATTCTTTTGTAAGTGAAACTAATTTTACAGCTGCCATAGTATCCTCCGTATATTTCTTTATCTCGGCAGAAAAATAGAAAATGCCGATCCCTTTCCCACCTGTGATTCCACCGTAACGTAGCCGCCCTGCTGTGTCACAATTTCCCTGGTCAGATAAAGACCGATCCCAACACCCGGCTGATTATGAATTTCTTCTTCCCGATAAAACCTCTTGAAAATAGATACCTGATTGCTCTCTGAAATTCCTTTTCCGGTATCGGATACTTTTATCTCCACATACATTTCCCATTGCGCTACAGACACATGGACACTTCCCCCTGTCGGGGTATATTTTACCGCATTGTCCAACAGATTAAAAATCGCTTCTTCTGTCCACTTACTGTCATGGGACACACGCACATCCTCTGGACATTCCACTGATACATGGATCTTTTTTTGTTCTGCAGAATATAAGATTCCACTCATAGCTTGCGCTAAAGTATCATATATGAAATGATCTTCTTTTTCTAATTGAATCACCCCGGTTTCCAAACGGGAGGTTTTGACTAATGCCTGTATTAAAAAATCCAGCTTATTGATCTGGCCTCTTACACTTTTAAGAAACTCATTCCGCTCCTGTTCTTCCAGGGATTTTGTCAAAAGTGTATCTACAATCATTTTCATGTTGCTTACCGGAGTCCTGACCTGATGGGAAATATCTGACACCAAGGACTGTAATTCCTGCCTTTCTGCTTCTACCTTCCGGTTACTTTCCTGCAGGATATTATACAGACGCACCAGACGATGATGGATACGGGCAAAAATCGTCTCCCTGTCTGATACATTTTCAGGCTCTTGACTACGGTTCATCATGTCGTCAAGGATCTGGCACAATTCAGAAGTAAAATTTGACAATCTCATCCCCAACAGTTGTACCATAAAAAGCATCCACAGTGTTGCACAGACTATTAATGCCAGACCAACCCATAACACTACGATATTTTTTGTCAGAAAGAATGAGACCAATATGATTGCTGTCATTGAAAGTGCCATTCCAGAAGTCAGCCAAAAAAACATCTTTTTTACAGAGATTTTCTTTCCTATCATGCTGGTTCACCTCCGGTCCATTTGTATCCCATGCCATACACCGTTTTGATATATACTGTTCCATTTGTTTCAATCTTTCCCCGGATGCGGCTTAACGTTGTCGTCAACGTATGCTCGTCCACATAATTCTCTGTGCAGTCCCATATTTTTTCCAACAACTGCTTTCTTGTTAATACACGATTGCGGTTCTGGCAGAACAGGTTCAGCATCCGAAATTCCAAAGTAGATAAGGTTAATGGCTTCCCACCCAGCATAGCTGTCTGCTCTGCAAAATTTAAAAACAGCCTGCCATCATCAAAGACATCCTGCATGGACACATGATGCCGCATCATACGCAGTACATTTTCTACTTTCCTCTGCAGGGAATGGATGGAAAAAGGTTTTGTAATATAATCTACTGCTCCAAGTTCATATCCTCGGATCTCATCACTTTCCCTGTCATTTGCGGTCAAAAAGATTACAATGGTATCACTATATTTATCCCGGATTGTTTTTGCAATTTCATATCCATTTCCATCAGGAAGATTAATATCCAATAGTACCAGGTCAAACGGTTGGCTTTTTAATACTTCCATGGCTTCTTTTACCGTTTCCACAGAAACAATCCCATAGGATTCTGACTGTAGGTTGTAAACTAACATTTTATTTAAAAGTTCATCATCTTCTACGATTAAAATCTGTTTCATTCCTTTTCATCCTTTACGACAATTTTGCTATCATTCCAATTTTTATTTTACAACAGAAATGTCCTAGAAATGTTACAGATCGAAAAATTTATGATTTTCTTTTTGAAATCTTAAAAATCTTTTGGAGCGCAAAAAAGAAGATGCATGTTACCACACACCTTCTCATTGCTTGCTAAAATCCCTTTATACTACTTGCCTGGCATTTAAAACCAATGAATTTTTTCTTCTCTGAATTGGGGCGTATCACTCTTTTGATACGGATCGTAGTTATGAAGATTACAACCGAATTCCTTCAAGGATTGGATTTTATTCTCCGCTGACCATTCAATTAATGAAATTCCATCAAATTCTTCAATGTCTCCATTCTCCATCACATTTTTAAAATACCATTCCACCACCGTTTGATTTTCTTTATGAAAAAACTGTTTGATATCCCAGGCGATTACACTCCCCCTCATATTCCATTCCTGAAACCAATGCTTTACGGTTTCACGATTGCTATAACATGGTCCCCAGCTTTCTGTATAAACCACGTTCTCTGCAAAAATATCATCCATTCCCAAATCTTTCTTTTCCAGCCACATAGAAAACCATAACCGGATCATCTGTTCTCTCTTGTCCATAATAGAATCCCTCCTATATCAAATTCGTTACAGAACCTCTAAACTCAATCCTTTTTCCCATCTATCAAATCATAACTCATATCCAGAAAATCTAAGATTTTTGCCTCACTTACACTTCCATCTAACAACATGGTGATCCAATACTTCTTATTCATGTGATACCCTGGCAGAAAACCGTAGGTCTGTGTCAGAAGTCCAACCATATCCGGTTCACACTTCACATTGATGATATCTACGGTTCCTTCCTCCTTCAAACCCAGTTTTGATTTTTCAACTCGCAGAATAGCTGCATACCACTTTCCATTTTTATGCCGGAGTATTGCACTCTTAGGAGAACTCTTCCAAAGATATTCCGGAATTGTTCCATATTGTTTTTTTACATATTCAAAAATTTCTTCCCGTTTCAAATATTCCACTCCCCAATGACTCTATTTTATCAATCTCATGATTGTACTTTTCGTATTTATCACCAGGCAGGACGTGCGCCCTGCCTGCTTCCCTATTATAGCATTGTTCCTTTGCTCCTACAATGCAATCTGTTCTTTGATTTTTTCTCATTTTTTAGTAAGCAACCAGTCCATATCCCAAAATGGACTGAGAATTCACCGTATAGTTGTTCTGCTTTACTGCATCTCCGCTGTTTCCCTCAATCGTATGTACCGTAGTTCCATCGCAGCTTTCCACGATTCCTACATGGTCACTGGCTCCGTCATGATCCCAATCAAAAAAGATGATAGTCCCTGGTGTCGGAACACTTCCTCCACTCTGCCATTTCCCCTTTGCCTGAAACCAAGCTACACCATCCGTACAAACAGAAAACTTCGGTACTGCTTCCTTTTGAATGAGCCCTGCCTGATCCGCACACCAGCTGACAAAGCAGGCACACCATTCTTGTCTCTCTGTAAATCCCCACCATGACCAGAACTTCTCTCCGCCTTCATTTCCAAGCTGGCTTTTCGCAATGGTAACAAGCTGTCCGTTTCCAAATAGGCCGGCAAACCAACCTCCACCGGAATAATACCGCATCACATGAGGCACATACTCTGGATCGCCATAACCAGACCAGCCATGGGCGGCTGCCTGTTCCTGGGAAAACTGCAACGCATTGGCTTCACTGTAACCGCCAAATTTTTCCAACGCCCATGAGATATAGCCATTGCCATAATTGTATCCCTGCCAACTGAGTTTCAGCTTGTCCATATCCTGGGGACTTTCACATCCGGCTTCCCGGACGCAATCTGCATAATACTGTATCCCCACCTTGATGGAATAGTCTGCATCCTGAATCGCACCGGGAGTATTGGGATACTGGGTATTATAAGGACACTCACTAGCCTGCATGGGATCGGTTCCCCTGCCTCCGCTTTCCTGCATCATAATGGCTTGGATTGCCGGAACATATTCCGGGATTCCAAATTCACTGGCATACTTTTGAATGGCGGGCGTATGCGCCAACACTTCCGCACTTAACGCCTCACTGCTCTGGGAATTTCCCAAAAAGGCTGCACCGCCAATAATCCCTACAATCAAAATCAGAACAACCAGAACCGCACCACCGCCTGCCATCAGAGCCGCAAATGCAGCTTTCACTGCATGAGCGGCAGCTTCTGCCATGGCTTTCAATCCTCTTCCAGTTGCCTTTGCACTTTGCTTGGCAGTCTGAACCGAGTGCATGGCAGCCCGTTTTGCTTCCCTGGCTGCTTTCATGGATTTCAGTGCTTGCTTTTTCTGTAAGACTGCCTGGGTTTTCACTTTCTGGGAAGAAACCGGAGAGGCTTTCACCACACGGGGCGCTATTTTTACCGTCCGATTTCCAGCTTCCTTAATTGTTTTCTCGGCTTCCGGCTTGACCTTAATGCTTCTTGTGGCTTCTGTTCGCCCTTTCTTTGCCATTGTCTGTCCTGCCTGGGTAAATGTGTTACCTCTTGTATTTTCCTCTCCCAACGAGGGTGTCGCGGCTTCTCTCTGCTTTTGTTTCTGCGCCTTTATCTTCTCATAGGTTTTCACCGCCAGCTTCTTACCGCCACGATAGGCTGCCGAAGCACTTTCTCTTCCCATGCGCTGTTCCACACGCTGGATGCGGTTTCCGGCATATTCTACCGGGGATTCCTCCCCCGTTTCTCTTCCGATCTTATCTGCCATAATGCTGGACTTTTCTTTTGCTTCCAGCATCGCAGAACGCACCAGTTCCTTCGGAAGCCGGGAGGCAGGATTACGGATCTTCGGACTTTGCCCCCGCACTTTTTCTTTGATCTCTTTCAATCACACACCTCCCATCTTTTGTACTTTCTAACGTTCCCTTCCTCGCTTTTTTGATTTCTTCTGCTGGCTCTCCAGCTGTTCCAGTTCCTTTACCGCTTCCTGCACCAGCGGATGATTGGCATAATAGGGAACATAGGACAATAACTCTTTTCCCTTCTCCCCGGTCGCCAATGGATATTCTCCCTCGTTATACAGCGGATCGTCTGCATGGTGGAGGGAAAACTCCAAAGACGGAACCATGTGAGGGAAACGTTTGCAAAATCTCTGGTAATGCCGGAATGCTTCTTTTAAAGATGTACATTCAATACACTCTCCCATTCCATGAAACTCCCCGCATTCAGATGCAAAAAAGGTAATCGTTGTTTCTTCTTTCATAGTTCTCACCTCTCTCTGAAAATTTTCTCTTTATCGAACTGCCGCCTTCTTTTTTTCTTCTTTGCCAGGCTTCAGAGGATGTGATTCCTGTCTCAGTTCCTGCAGGGTATCTTTCAAAGATGTCGGTTTCCTTTGTCTTTCTTCCAGTTTTCCAATCTGCTGTTGCAATCGTTCTGTTTTCTGTTCCAGCCGATGGATGCTCCGCATGGATTGGAATAACACCTTCTGAGTTTGAAAGATCATTCCCTGTTCCGGATTTCGCTCTGTGATTTTTGCGGTATCTTTTCCGTTCATTTCCAAAAATGCGTTTTTCAGATGCCCTTTGGCAACTTGCAGTTCTTCCGCCATGCTCCCCAGACGGTCAATCTTCTGATCCATCGACAGCATCACCGTATGCAGAGACGATTGGATTTTTTGCAAGCCTTGGGTAAGGTGCATTCCCTTTACCGCACAGGCAAGGGCATCTTTCCCCTTTTCTTTAAAATCAACTACTGCCTGTTCTGCCCGTTCCACAAACTTTCGTTTCCATTCTCCCACCTGAAAACGAAGTGTTTTCACCTGATGTTCTGCTTTCTGGATTGTATTCACCGCAAAGAGTTTGACCTTACTTTCCTGCATCACACCCAGTTGCTTCTTCACCTCTCCCAATTCTTTTAAGACGGTTCCCAGTTGCATTTCCATGGAATCAATATAGTCTGCCATACGGAGCACATCCCCTTTTTCCTGATTCATGCCCTGTTGTTCCAACAGCTCCAGCAATACCCGGATACTGCCCTGCTCCCGAAGCGGTTCTCTCGTTTCCTGGATTTCCACTGTTTGTCCTTCTTCCATTTACATTCCCTCCTTCCCAAAAGGATGCTGCCAAAGAAATTCCAACAGCACCCTAAAAAATATCTTTTCGACTAACACTCTCCCGGTTTCGTTGTCATCAAGCGGTACAGCTTCGTATTCTTCGGAAAGCTGTTCTCAAATGGCACCAGATTTCCGGAACACCGGATCAGTCCCTTTCCTGCGCCTACATTTGTGATATAGGATAACTGGTTCTCGGAAATATTCAAAAGGGAAGCCAGTTCATCCCGGTCTGTGGTCGCCTGGTTTAAAAGGATCAAAAATTCACTGTTTGCCAGCATCAGTCTTGCAGTATCCGATTTCAAAAGTTCCTCCACGTTCTGCGTTAAACCTGTCACAAATCCCTGGTATTTACGAATCCTCTTGTAGAGGCGGTAGAAAAAGTCAGCACTGTACTGATACCGGAACAAGAGATAAAACTCATCGGCAAAGATCCAGGTAGTTTTTCCTTTCTTCCAGTTCTGGATTACCCGGTTGAAAATACTGTCCAAGGTAACCAGCATACCAAGAGGCATGAGCTGCTCTCCCAGTTCCCGGATATCATAGGCAATGATACGGTTCTTCGTATCCACATTGGTTTTCTGTGCAAAGGTATTGAGACTTCCATTGATAAACAGTTCCGAAGACAAGGCAAGCCCTCTGGCCTCTTCTTCCGGCTGGAGCATGAGCTGGCGGTACAAGTCTTTCAAGGTCGGCACTTCGCTTTTATAACCGCTTCGGATATATTCCCGGTACACATCTGCGGTACAGCGGTCCAGGATGGATTTTTCCTTTGCCGACAGATTGCCAGCCCCCACTAACTGTTCAAACAGGGACAAAATAAACTCTGACTTCTCAATGAGCGGATTCTTGTCGTTTCCATAGGCAGAATCCATATCCAGTGCATTCAGATGAGTATGGGACGTTGCAGAAATGGAGATCACTTCTCCATTCAGCGCTTCCACCAGCGAACCGAATTCTGACTCCGGATCTAAGATAAGAATGTCATCTTCCGTAGACAAGGCCAGATCCACAATCTCTTCTTTTGCCGAGAAACTCTTTCCCGAACCGCTGACACCAAGACGGAAAGAGTTTCCATTCAATAGTTTCCTTCGGTCTGCCACCAGCATATTTTTGCTCACCGCATTCTGCCCATAATAAATACCACCCGGCTGCATGATCTCCTGGGTATGGAATGGAATCAGCACTGCGGTGGACTCTGTGGTCAGGGTACGCAGGGCATTGATCTTTCGGATGCCATAAGGCAGTACCGTATTGAGTCCATCCACTTGCTGCCACTTCAAAGTTGCCATCTGGCACAAATGTTTTCTTGCCACGGATAAAATGCTCTCCGTATCCGAATCCAACTGTTTCTTGCTGTCTGCCATATGCACCATGGTAAGGATGCCGAACATCATCCGCTGATCCCTGGTCGTCAAATCATCCAGCATTTCTTTGGTCTCTTTCCTCTGTAGTTCCATATCATAGGGTACAATGGCGGAAAAGTTATTGTTGGCATTCTGGCGTCTCTGCCAGTTGGTCACGTTCGTCTCCACACCGAGCAGACGGTTCTGGATCTCACGCACTGCTTCGTCTGTTGGCACCGGGAGAATGTCAATGGACAGCATCAGATCCCGGCTCAAATCACATAACTCCGAAATCATGTCATCCTTGACATAACTGGCATAATCCTGCATATACAGCACCCGTCCATATCGCTCGTTGATCTTGAAACAGTCTTTGGAAAATTCCATGGACTGGGGACAGATCCAGTCCTTAAAACTGCTCCCCCGTTTGGCAAACGCCTTCATATCAAATGGGAAGCACTGAGGCTGGTCTGCCCTGAAAAAATCCCGGAAGATCTGCAGGCGCTGTTCCGCATCCAGCTCTTCTCCAATGGAGGACAGCTTGCTCAGATGGGTGATGATATCCGTTCCCACACGGGCAAAATAGGTCCTTGCCTCATCAATGTTCTTCTTATGGACACTGACCGTCAGATACCGCTCCTGATAAATACTGTTGTTGGTGCCGCTGACCTTGGATAACAGCATTTCGTTGTATTCCTTCCGGTATGTATCCAACCCGTCCTCTTTCATCGGCAACAGCAGGGAGGCTTCAAACTCTTCCTTATTGATTCTTCTATTATTTAGGGTAATCTTGGCAGATGCACCGGAATCCAACGCATTTAATAGTTCACTGTAATCTAAGAACATTTCCGTTTTATCTTCTTTACTTGCAATGGCATAGTTGATATCCGAAAACCGAAAGGATTTGGAAAATTTCGTCCCGGACTGGAACACTCCATCCGGCCAGATCCGCTGGATGGGAATCGCCTGCTGGACAGACCTTGGGACTTTGAACTTCTCCCGGTCCATTTTTAATGCCTGCTGTAAGGTTTTAATCAAACGCACCACTCCTTCCTGACTTCTTTTTCTGCTTCATCTGTTTTTTCCTTGCCCGCTGTTCCCTCTTTTTCAAAAGGGCAGCGCCATCTCCCCTGGTCTTTTCTCCAAGACTCATCGTCTCTTCCATACAGGCATGGTACAGATCCTCGCTTTGAAACAGCAATCGCTTGGGGTATAAAAATTCGGACTTGATATACGCCCAGGCAAACTGCTCCGCATTCATGCCATGGTACTGGAAGAACCCACAGGCTGCGAACGGAGCAGCGCCTAAGATACACAGCCACCCGGTCATTTCCTGCCCTACATAGTCTCCCAGACCAAAATAAATCCCTACCGCCACAAGAATGGCAAACAGGGAAAAGATGCACTGTCGCAGGTTCAGTCCCATAAACATAGACTCCTGATAGTTGCGGATTTCTTTATTCATTTTTACTTCCATTTTTCTCGCTCTCTTTCTTTTATTTTTCTATTCCTATAATCCCATCATTTCTTTCACAATCCGGTCAGATGCTTTTACCGCACCCACCAGTACCAGCAGATTAAACACCAGTTCCCCTACATAATTCCACACAATGGTCACCGCACTCAAAGAGGTATCCCCTACTGCTGGCGGACTGGCTGCATAGACAGAAAAGATGATACAAGCTAGTGCAATGATCGCCCCTTCCAGACACACTCCCGCATAAGACTTGATAAAGTTTTTTCCCACCGACTGGGAGGGTTCACCCGCAAAGGTGGAAATGGGAATGGGTGCAATGGCAGTGTACATATACAGCTTAAACATCCTTCCATATACCGTAAGGATCATAATGAAGGACAGCACTGTAATCAAAAGGCTTCCCAGCAAGGTCACAATCCACAGAGGAATGGATTCCAGCATGCCCACCGCTTCAATCTTCTCCACGATCTCTGCTGGAAGTTCTGTCACGCCACCATTGGTCATGCCTGACTGTGCCATGATGGTAGACACAATCCCCTGAACAATGGAAAACAGCGCTGTCATCAGTTCCATGCCATACATGATGGCGCCTTGCGCCAGGGCAAAGCGGATAAAGGCTTTCAGGGCATGCTCCGGCTTCTTCATGTCCGTAAAACTGCCACAGGTCTTGACAATCCCGGCAGCAAAAAACAAGACCAACAACCCATATCCAATGGCTGTCAGCGCTCCGTTAATCCCGGTGATGACGCTCCAAATATCCCCGCCCTTAAAAGATTCCGGGCTTTGGGTAAGCAGTGTCCAGATTTCTGACAGTTTCTCATTCCAGGTGTTCAGTGCAGAGTTTAGGTTCTGCACGATCCAGTTATCACTCAAACAGCTTCACCTCCTTTGCCGGGGCAGGAAGAGTCTCTCCCTACCCCTTTCCATTTCTTCCTGCTACCCAACGATCAGGTCCAGGATCTCTTTTGCAAAGGTGATGATGACGCCTCCTGCCAGAGTCAAAAATCCATTGGCTCTCTGGCTGGGATCGTGACTTTTTAAGCTCAATCCCACCTGCACCACACCAAATCCCAATAAGATCAGACCAATGGCCCGGATCAGGGAAAAGATAAAGGTGGACAGGTTATTGATGACCGCCAACGGATCTCCGGCGGCAAGCACCGGAGCTGCCCCTACGGTCATGGACAACACCAGAGCCACATAAAAGGCAAAGGGATATTTAGGTCCTTTTCCCATAACTTTCGGTACTGTGGTATGGTTTCCTGTTTGATTCTTTGGCATTTCATTTGTTTTCTTCAATGGCATTCCTCCAATCAAAAAGACTGCTCCCCTCCGAGGATTTCCTCAGCTGAGAGCAGTTCATAATCATCCAGTCTCCTGGTATCAATGGTTACATCTTCATGAGACAGCGGTGCTTTCGCATAATCATAGGGAGGCGCACCGCCATCCTCCGTATATTTCACATTCACATGCTTGTGCAGATCGTATTTCTCATCCAAAATAGGACGCTCCCCACGCACCAGCAGCACCGCTTTCCGGTTATCCAAAAGCCGCACTTCATCCGGGGTGAGAAGTTCCCTTCCAGACTGTTGGAAATTCACAGAATAACTTCCGCTTCTTCCTTTGGTCTGCCCATAGGTATTGGTATCCAGTGTTTCTTTTCCCAGTAGTTCTGAGACATATTTATGCCCCTCTTTTTCATTGCCGCCCAAGTATAAAAATTCATCGCAATTTCCTATCAGACTTTCCCAGCTGTCCTTAAACAAGGCTTTCATCTGGGCAATGTTCTGGATGATGATACTGCAGGAAATTGCGCGCGACCGCATGGTTGCCAGCAACTTATCAAAGTCATCGGGCAATGCCACGTTGGGCCACTCATCCATGATGCAGTGTACCGGAATGGGCAGTTTCCCATGGTATTTCCGGTCTGCCACATAGTAAAGGGTCTGGAACAGGTTACTGTAGATCATACCCACCAGATAGTTGAGACTGGTATCTGCATCCGGGATACAGCAAAACAGCGCCACCTTTTTCTCCCCGATGCTGTAAAGATCCAGTTCATCGGTGCAGGTTAAATTGGCGATCTGTTTTAAGTTGAACGCTGCCAGACGAACACCTACGGAAATCAGGATGGACTTAGCAGTTTTTCCAGCCGCCTGTTTGTAAATGGCATACTGCTTGACTGCAATACTTTCCGGATTGCGCATCTCCAGTCGTTCAAACAAAATATCCAAGGGTGACTGGTATTCCTCATCGTCCTCTTTTACCTGGGCAGAGCCTAACATTTCCATAATCATGGAGAAGTTCTGTTCTTCCGGCGGCGCTTCATGTAACAGATACAGCATAAGCGCCTGCAGCAAGGCAGTCTCACTTTTCTCCCAAAACGGATCCGAACTCTGCGCTCCCTTCGGGGTGGTATTGCGGATCAGGTTGTTGATGAGTTTTAGCACATCCTTGTCATCCCGCACATAAGCAAAGGGATTATAACAAAAGGACGTTTCCGGATTGATGAGATCAAACACCCGCACTTCATATCCTTCCCGCTCCAGTAGGCCTCCGGTTTTCCGCAGAAGCTCTCCTTTGGGATCGGTGATCACCATGGAACAGTTACACTGCATGATATTGACTACAGCATATGCCCGGCTTTTTCCTGCACCGGAACCGCCCACCACAAGGACATTCAAATTTCGTTTATGCTTATAGCAGTCCAATCCCATGCGGAAGTTTTGGGTTAAAATGAGATTCTGGGTGTACCGCTTGTCCCGGTAACGCTTGCAGATGGAAGCTGCATCGCCCCACTTGGCAGAGCCATGCTCCACCCCTCTTCGATAATTTTTCTTCTGGGAGTAATAAATACCGATGCCTGACACATAGGCGATTGTGAATGTGAACACACACCGCAGCGTGTACGGTGTATAAGTGATAGAAAATGGCTGATCCAGTTTTTCGGTCAGCACTTGTAAGATTTGTAACAGATTGGTATCCGGCTTGATGGCACAGGCAGTGATGGCGCCTGCCCACCAGACAACGGGCAGAAACAACAGCCATACCCAAAGGTCAGAACGTTTCCATGCTACCTCTGCAGACTTCGCTCCTTCTTCGCTTTTTCACTCTTTGGCACTTCCTTTGCTGGTCCGTCTACCCTATGAAAAGAATCCACACCGGGAACAATGGCAAGACTCCGCCCATTCTCCCAATGCATGTGAATCTGTCCGGCATCATCGATAAATGCTACCGTTCCCTGTAATCCCGGCGGCATCCCTGCCTCATCCATAAAGTCCAGGCAGAGCCTTGTTCCTTCGGGATACCGCTTTCGTAATTGTTCCACTTGTTTCTGATGATACATCCTCATAGACATCCCTCCCTTCTGCTACCAGAAGAAGCGCCTGCTGGTGTTTGGTTTCATGACCTTTAAGATCACACTGTCAATGCCATCGCTGTACCTGCCCATGGCCAGATACTTGTCCCGCAGCCGATTGAGGGCATTGCGAAGTTCCCGCTGTTCCCCTGTGGTGATGGGAAGCCTTTTCTCAGAAAGTTCATAGTCCCGGACTTTCTGCAGCATGGCTTCTGTAGCCGGACGAACCTTTCCCATCTGACTTTGGGCTGCCAGTTCGTCTTTTAATGCCACCGTGAACATATTTTTCATGATATTGTCTGTTTTCAAATAGTAATCTGCCATCTTTGGCACCTCCTTTGTTACACCCAACATACCACATGAACCCCGCAATAGCTATCCCAACAGCGGAACTTTTTTCAGAACTTACCGCTCCGGCTGTTTCTCTTTTTTCTCCTTCTTCGGTGTCTGCTTTGGCGGTTCCTCAAAGGAAAAATCATCCTTGGAAAAGGTCTGCTCCTGTTCCCCGAAGTTCCGTTCCATATGGTTGCGGATGGTATAGGCTGCCTGACGTACATCATTTAAAAAGCCACGCAGTTCCTGGGGATCTTTCTGCCCGTTTGCCTGCATCTCTGCGATTTTTCCAAACTGAAAACCGGACACTTCTACTCCATACCGCTTGCCGATCACATAGGCGGCACAATAGGCTTGTGCATTCACTTTCTTTCTCACATAATTCCCATCATGCTGATCTAATGCTGCACACGCCAGTTCCCGGTTCACTGCATGGAATGTTGTATTCTCCTCCATTCCATTTTGCACATAGACGGTGCGCTGTTTTGGAATATACTGTGCCTGGATTCCCTCCGGCAGATTGTCTGCGATCTGCATCTGCACTGGCTGATCTTTTAACACTGCATGGATCAATTCTTCCATAGAACGCTGTGGACGTTCCTCCAGCGGTTTCCCACTCATCTGGCTGATGTCAAAGCCCTTACTGATGGTATAGCCTGTCCTCCGCTCCCCGTCTTTTTCATATTCGGTGCTGACCATATAGGTGTAACCATGCACCCCGACTTTTGGGGAACGGTGTTCTTTTTTCCAGTAATCATAGGATTTTACCACCGTTGCCTGCGGATTCTGTCCGTAGATCAACAAAAGGTTGGGTGTTTTCTGGGTGTTGCACTGTGCCATAAAATCCAGAAATCCTTTTAAGGATTCCCCATTTTGGAACACTGCCTGCGCCTGAGCGTCAACCTCTGCCCACACTTCTTCCCTCTGCTGTTTTTTCATAGCTGCATACTCTTCTTTTGACAGCCGCTGTTCTGGAGCCTGTTCTTCCCCTGCTCCACCTGGGATCATATTCGTTAAATCCATATCGCCTTACCTGCCTTTCACTTTTTTCTTTTTTCGCTGCTGGTTTCTCGGTTTTCTCCGGCTCTTCTGTGTCTGCCTGCGCTGTCTCTGCTCGGTTTCAATCTTCTTTAGTTCCTGCCGGACAGATGGTTTCTCCCATTTCCGGCTAGTTTCCTGCCCGGAAAAAGAAGCGCTGTTGTGCGAGGAAGGTCCGGACAGATTCCCTGCCTTCTCCGCCTGAGTAAAATTTTCCCCTGTAGGAGTAACTTCCCCCACATCAAACAGATGCTCTTCTTCGTCTAATTCAAATTCAATGGTTCCTTCCGGCAGTACCACCTTTTCGGTCTTGACCGGAAGCTCCTCCTTTCCTTCGGTTTTCTCGGTAAACTCTGCATCGATCACACGCTCTGCTTCCCGCACTGGCGCTTGCTCCACCACCGCTTCTCCGGCTTCGGATTTGACAAAGTCCAGATTCATCTTATCCAGCACCCGGTTCACCTTCGCTGCATCATCGGCAAACACCATGATCTCTGCAGACTTAGGATTCTTTTTATCCCGGATGACCACATACAACAGTCCCCTGGATTTGGCTTCCCCAGCAAACTCCCGCAGCCTGTCATGAGGAATGGTGAAAAACTTCATTGCCCGCTGTTCCTTTAACATCCGAAGCAGGTTTGTCTTTCCCCTGGTCTTTTTCTGATCCTTCATCACCGCTACGATCAGCACCGCCAGATTCTTTGCAATGCTCCCGCTGATCCGTAACGTGTGTTCCATGCCTTCCATGGAATACCGGACAATCTGATCCGCTGCATCACCGCCATAGTTCATACGCTCTCACCTCCTTACCGATTCCGTTCTGTCTCTCTTCGCTGTTTCCCGGACATTTCCTGTTCCTGTGCCTTTGCCTGCCTTAACCGCTCTTCCATTTCCAGGGACTGTTTTTCAATCTGCCTACTTAAGCGGATCTTCTTTCGAAGTTCTTTTAATTCCCCATTGATTGCCTGAATGCGCATACCGCCCGGTTCTTTCCGGTATAATTCTCTGCGCTCTTTCATCAAAGAAAGTACCTGTTCTTCCAAGGGTTTCCGGTATGCTGCCAGCTCTTCCCTGGTGATAATCTCTTCTTTTTGCAAAAACTCCATCTGGCAAATCCTTTGGTCCAGCCTCCGGATGTCGGAACGTACTGCATAAGGAATCCGCTTGGGCTTCTTTGGAAATACCCCCATCTGATATAAATAGGAATAATACAATTTCTGTAAGCCAGTAAGTTTCCTCTTCGGAATCTGCATCTGTGTTGTTCCATACACCTGCCGGATCTTGGGACGCAGGATCTTCTCCCGGATTTCTGCCTCCCCATATCCTTTTCCCAAGGAACGCAGGCGGATATACCGCTCCATTCCCGGTGTCTTTAAGGAGGGATACTTCCGGTTCAGCTTCCACGTATAACCCCGCTTCTCCATTTCTTTGACAAACTGACTCCAGGAAAAACTCACACCAATGGCCTCCCGGATATCCAGGCGGATGGCTGTCCTCCAAGTAGGCTTCCCTTCCGCTTCTGCTTTCCACTGGGCATAATGCATGGCTTTTCCCTGATTCGTCTGGATCACCGAGAGACCATATTTTCTGCATAATTGGTCGGAAATCTGACGTACCTCGGTAAAATAACTTTTAGCATTGCTGTGGTATTTTCTCCCATCTACCATGCTCACTGAATTCCATACCAGATGGTTGTGGTAATGACTGGTATTCAGATGGGTCGTGATCACCACCTCATACTGCCCTTTCAATAACTGCTCTGCCAGTTCCTGCCCAATGAGATGTGCCAGTTCCGGGGATACCTCCCCTTCTGCAAAACTCTGTACCAGATGGTATCCCTGTACCCCTTCTTTTTTATGAAAACGCTCTTTGGTCTTTACCATGTCCACGTAAGCATTTTCACAAGTACACCCCATGGCATCTTCAAAAATGGTCTGTTCCGTCTTTTCCCGATTCAACGCATAATCAATGGCTTCTTCCAGGGAGCCGGCACTCTTGGTGGTCTTTGCCCGATCTTTCACATAATCAATGGAACGGTCCAGGCGGTGGACGGGGAGTACGCTGGTATATGCCATCTACCATTCCTCTTTCACCAGACGCCAGGTCTCTTTGGAAATCCGGATCATTTCCTGTACGCTGGCTTCCCCTGCCATTCCTGTGCCATTGGCGACATGGGCAAGTTGGTTGGCATTGTTGCAAAGTCCCGCAATCTTTCGAAGAAGTTCTGCATGATGCTCACAGGGCTTTGTCTGCAACTGTGCGCCTAAGATCAGGGAACGTAAAAACTCCTCCCTGTTTAACCCACTCTTTGCTACCTGTCCGTCCAGATGCCGAAGTTCCTTTGCATTCAACCGTACCGGAACCACATGGTTTCGTTTTCTCATCCGACCACCTACCTTTTCTTCTTTTCTGCTGTCTCTAAGGGATACACCTGAATTCCCCTGCGTTCCATCTGCCAAAGGAATTCCCCGATTTCCCAGACCTGCCCATTCACATCTACCTGCTTTTCATCCACAAAGCGGCAGATCCCAATCTCTTTCGTTCCGTCCTCTGCCATCATGCAAAGGCTTTCCCCATCCAAAAGGGAGAACCTCTCTATCCCTTCCATATCTCGGAACTGGATCTGTTTTGGTTCTCCCTGTTTCTGTCTGCGTATCCGTATCTGCTCCATCCGCTGATCCTCCTGCTTTCCGGCGACTACACAGCACATGATCCCAATGCCAAAGGCTGCGCCTGCCACTATCCCAAGGGCCATTCCTGCAAAAAACATTTCACTTCTCTCCTTTCTCGATTGCCGGGGGATTGGGGTTCTCCCCAAAGTGCGTTTGGATATCCAAACGCTATGCTTGCAAAACCAGTTCCACCGATTTCCATCGACTCCCCCATGCAGAATCGATTATGCTTCCTTTTCTTTGATCTTGATCAATCCATCTAATGTGGTACAAATGATATGCAATCGGTCTGCGGTACTAATATCTGTGTTCATCGTTCCGGTGACTTCTTTTCCACAGACCACCACCATCCGACACCGCTTTAAGATCAAGTGGGACATCCGGTTGTATGCCTGCAAATCCTCAGCTTCCCCTTCATCCAGAAAAGGAAGAAATCCAAACCTCGGACAAATGGGAACATATCCCAACTCATAAATCTTCCGGCAATATCGCTGCACCTTCACTCTGCTTTCTTCTGCCGGACAACACACATAGGCCATCGCCTGTTCCATCGCCTCACCCCTTTCCTGCATCCAGGTGGATGCACTTTTCTTCTTCTGAAACAAAGTTGGACATCCATGTGGATGCCCTTGCTATTTCTCGCTCTCTTCTTTTTCCTTTGCTTCCAATGCAAACTTTACACGGTCACTGCCCAGCTTATAATAAGCATCGGTCACTTCAATGCCTACTGTCTCATAGCCTTCTTCCACCGCCGCAAGGATGGTTGTTCCTGCTCCGGCAAAGGGATCTAAGATTCTACCACCCGGCTCACAAATCTGAATGACATCTTTCATCAGCTGCAACGGTTTCTCTGTCACATGAATACGGTTCTGGGGATTTCCATAACGGAACACACCGGGAAGACAGGAAACCGGGCGGTTGATTGGCATCGGGCCATTACTGCCCCACACAATATACTCAGCCTGCTGGCGAAAACGTCCTTTCTGCGGACGAGAGTTTCCCTTATCCCAAACCGCAGTTCCTCTCCAGATCCAGCCTGCCCACTGGAGTGCATCGGTAATAGAGGGATATTGTCTCCAGTCAATAAACAGGCAGATTGGCGCACCAACTTTACAGGCTTTCCGCGCATCGTAGAGCCACTCTGCCATCCAATGGGTCCAGGAACGCTGATCCTTGTTATCCCCATCAAAATCCGGCAGTGCATTCTCTGCCTTCATACTGCTGTATTTCTGATTAGTCGTGCGGTTTCGCTCATTCTGTTTTGTTCCCCCAGACGCATAAGGCGGATCGGTAATCACTGCATCAAAGATCCCCGGCTGAAATGCTTTCACCAGTTTCAGCGTATCTCCATGTAAAATTGTCCAGTTTTTCCCTCCGGTATATTCCTCCGGGTATGTTCCTTCTTTCAATAAGTTCCCTAACTGCAGGGTATTTTCCATAGGCATCATCCTTTCTTATCAGCGCTCCGGCTGTTTTTTACTTTTTGTTTTTTTCTTGCTTTCATTCACTTTATGAATTGAATCACCTCCCCTGAAAACTAACAGCTCCTGTGTCTGATTCTCCACATTCCGGCTTGGCAGAACATTTCCTCTCACCAATACTTTCCCGCATACATTTCCAAAAACCAAGCTATTTCCGAGAATCAAAGGTGCATCTCCTGTTTCCTTTGCCGCAGTAATCTTGGCAAATCCTCGAATGTGTGCCATATTCCAAACCTCTCCAGCTAGAATACGGCAGGATTCCTCTGCAATACTCGTTTGATACATCACTGCAGTTCCCGTAAGAAGGGCATCACCCTTGGCAATCGCTTCTTGGAACAGTCCTGCACTCCTTTCCACTACCGCACGTTCACAGCAGATAGCCTGGTCATAAATCCAGCATGATCCTTCCTGGGAAAGATTTTGCTCATATTCTACAAAGCCACCCAAGGTTCCTTTGGGAACCGCTTCATTTACGTCTACCAATGCTCGGATTCTATGCAGCCATGGAAATTGTGGATGGGCTATGGAAGTGATTTCATATTTCTTCTGCGTTTCGCATTGGACTTCTTTTTGAGAGAACTTTTCTTTTGTATCTACTGAAAAATCAAAAACGACTTCTCCTTCCTCTACGGAATAGGTACGAATACGTGAGGTATCAAAAATTCCCCCTTCGTACTGCCTGCTGAGAAAGTTCTGGATCGCTTCCAGTTCCTGCTGTGTAAGAGGCTCTATTAATGCAAGGCTGGCACAAACATACAAACCATCTTGTTCTTTTTTCACCTGGATATCGAGGTTCTGCACTTTCTCCTTTACAGAATCATCCGCATCATAGTAATCCATCAGATTGAATGGTGCCGACTTTTTTCTGTAATACAATTTTTCCTGCTCCAGTGCCTCTTGGATGGCAGTTTCATAAAGAACAAGATCCTGTCCCTTCAAATCTACAGATTCCCCTTCTTTTGTGGCAAGCCATCCCCACACAGGACTCCATAATTGCAATCTTTTTTCCATAAGACCTCCCTTGTCAGTGTTCTGGCTGTTTATTCTCTTTTCAATCTGTTTCTGCTATTTTTTCTTCCCACATCTCCTTTGATGTGACAAAAGATAACTTCATCGGCATTCTTCCTTCCCACGTTTCTTTGGGGGCTTGGTATCATTCTGAGAAGATGCACTCAGTTCTGTTTCCACATATTCACTGATGATATGAAGTGCCTGATAATAGTTCTCTGATTTCTGGACACGTGCAATCATTTCTTTTGCCTCTTGTCCCTGCCCATTTTCCTGAAGCAGTTTACTTGCCCTGGCCATAACCGCAAACACATTTCCATCCATTCCCAAAAGCTGCATTTTCAGGCGTTTCGGAACATTTACCGGATTTTCTTGTTTCTCCGACTTTTCTTTTGAGACTTCTGATTTTGCCTGTTGAAATTCAAAATCTATGGGGCGCCAAAAGTGTATACACAGTTCACCACCCTCTACCGGAATCTCCTGCTGTTCAAAGCCTTCTCCCCATCCATCACTATATTGTCCGGTGAGATATTCACACAGTTCCGATAATTCTTCCGCCTCCAGATACTCTTTCAATTCTAAAGTTGTACAGCCATATAACACACCATCCGATTCTTTCACCGATGGAACTGCGGACACTACTTTTTCTTTAATGGCAGCACTTCCGTCAAAATAATCCATCAGATTATCGGTCCTATCATCGTCATGTCCGACACGGTTGTATTCTGCAATCTTTTCCTGAATCACAGAAGCATACTCCGTTAAATCATCTCCTTCAAAAAATACCTGCTCTTCTTCAAAGTCATTGTAATCCTCTTCTTCCCAATCTTGTTCCATCTCATTGGGAAGAAAGGTTCCTGTCAGCGGTGTCAATAATTCTATTTTGATCGTATCTTCCATTTGCCTCACCTGCCTCTTTCCTTTTGCTGTTTCTTCTGTTTTTCCACCGCCTGTTTTGCCAGGTCTCCATAGTCTGCACCTTCCATCTGTGGTAAGTTACAAACTACGGTATATTTTTCCTCATACTGCTCTTTTAACTGCGCACATGCCCATCGCCCGGCAAAATCGTTATCGGTGCAGAGCTCAATTTCTGTTACCTCCGGATGCTCTTTCAGAAAATATTCCAATGCATCCGGGCGCTTCATCTTTTTTGTTGCTCGTTCCGCGCCTTCTTTCGGCGCTGCGATTCCACCCAGAGACAGGCGATACTTATCGGTTCGTCCATCTTCCAGCGTCATATGGGCAAGGGCATCAATACAGGCTTCATACACCGCTACCCGATGGCTTTTCCCCAAAGGCGGAACACAAAAGCTATACTGTTTGTTGCTTCCTTCCTGTTCCATTCGAAAGCTCTTTCCCCGGCTGTCATAAATCCCACGCAGAAACGCATACTTTGCTTCTCCCTGTTCATCCATGCCAACAAAAACAGCGTTATGGTAGGGGGCGCTCTCATACAGGATTCCCAGCTGCACACAATAATCCAGTACCTCATCCCGGATTCCCCTTTGGTTCAAATATCTCCGTACCCGGTAAAAACTGTCGTTGGGGAAAGGCAGGGAAAAGGGCTTCTTCCTGGGGGCTGGTTCTGCTCTGGAAACATACACAGGCGTCTGCTCACACAAGATTTTTACTGCTTCCGTATACCCCATGCCATCTACCTGCATCAAAAACCGGAGAGCCGACATTCCACCAATACCCCTGGACTTCCAATGCCATTTGCTGGTAATCTCATTGATTTTGAAACTGTCATGGTCCTGAAGCTGCCATTCATTTCTTGTCCGTGTTTTTTTCAATCTCCCCGGCTGGTATGTCTGCAGATACTCGTAGGCTCTCACCTGCTTGGCTGCCTGATATTCTTCTTCAGTAACCCAAGCCATCAGATCACTGCATTGCGAAGAGCCTCGACCTTATCGGTGCGCTCCCACGGAAACTCTTTTCTTCCGAAATGCCCGAAGGCTGCAGTCTGTCGGAAAATAGGACGGGTAAGGCGCAGGGTATCCACGATCTGCTTCGGAGTCAGCCCAAACACCAGCGGGATTGCCAGCTCCAGACAGTCATCCGCACACACGTTTCCCGTACCAAACGTGTCCACCTGCACCATAACTGGCTGTGCCACTCCGATTGCATAAGCCAAAGACACTTGACACTTGCTGGCAAGCCCCGCAGCTACGATATTCTTGGCGATATATCTAGCCATATAGGCTGCTGAACGATCCACTTTTGAACAATCCTTTCCGGAAAATGCACCACCGCCATGGGGAACCATGCTTCCATAACTGTCTACCATCAGCTTCCTTCCAGTCAGCCCCGTATCTGCATCCAGTCCTCCACAGACAAAACGCCCCGATGGATTGATATAAATCTTGGTTTCCTCATCCGGTGGCAGGGGACGAAGCGCCGGCAATAACACCTTGTTTCGGATCTCCGCTTCCAGCTTTTTCAAATCTTTTTCTTCCGTATGCTGGCAGGACACTACCACACTATCCAGTCGGACAGGCTTCCCATTTTCATATTCTACGGTCACCTGGGCTTTCCCATCCGGTAAGATCCCCTGAATATAAGAGCTTTGTCTGCAGGCAGATAATTCCCGGACAATCCGATTGGCCAGCACCACAGGCATAGGCATGAGCTGCTTCGTTTCATCACAGGCATATCCGATCATCACACCCTGATCCCCTGCCCCTTGGAACCAGTCTATCTGATTGTCAGACACTCCTTCCCTTCGTTCTTTTGAAGTATCGACTGCCCCTGCAATATCGGGACTCTGTCGATGGACAAAAGTGTCCATTGCAATCCCTTCACTGGAATAACCCACGTCAGACAGTACTTTTCGCACAACTGCAAACACATCCGGTTCATAGGTGCTGGTGATTTCCCCTGCCACAATGATCGTTCCTTTCGTAGCAAGCACCTCACATGCTACTCTGGACTGTTCATCCTGTTTCAGACACACATCCAAGATTGCATCTGCAATCTGGTCACACAATTTGTCCGGGTGTCCTTCTGTTACTGCTTCTGCTGTATAAAATTTTCTCATATGAATTTCCTCTCTTTCATGCAAAAAAGGCAGGATACCTTCCTTTTTACGGGAACATATCCTGCCTGACGTTTCATATTTTCTTTTGATTTTATCATCTAACCTTTTAATCGGCTTTCAATATCTGATGCACTATATAATACATCTGTTACAATCACTTTATCTCCCTGGATTACAAAAAAGACCGAATAATTGTCTACCAACAATCTTCTCATCTCTTTGCTTCGTTCCGGCTCTGATTCCATAATACGGATTCTCTCAGCCATAGTATCCAATGTTAAAATAGCGTCTGCAATCCGGTTGTATTGATCCATCGCATTTTCTGGTGCCTGAAGAACATAAGCGATGTGATTATATAACTGCTCCATATCAGCCAATGCTTCATTTGTAATCTCAACCGTATAGTGTTTCATATCAATGATTCTCCCTGAATTTTGCGAACGCTTCTGCTGCATTTTGCACTCTTCCTGCAGCTATATCATTGTAACCTTTTTCCAATTTCTGATGGATTTCTTCTGTTGTCATGGCATCTGCATGAATCGATACTGGTGCTTTTGGTAAAGAAACAGAAAATGGAATTCCACCTGTAAGAGAAATTTGATTCAAATACATATCAATCGCTGTTGACATAGGAACACCTAACTGAGACAATACTTTTTCTGCCCGCTCTTTGACAGTTGGGTTTACTCTTAAGTTTAATGTTGCTGTTTTTTCCATGATCACACCTCCTTGTTTCTTATATTGTAACGCTTTTGTCGTTACAATTCAAGCACTATTTCTCACATTTTCTAAGTTTTATATCCGATTTTACATTTTCATTATACTCTCAGATTTTCGCTTAAAAAACACATTCCAGATAGATGGCAGATACATCCAGATAGCTGCAAAAGTCCCAGTCTTTAAACACTTTCTGACACTACATCACGCCACATTTCGTTGCACATCCTACATCCTCGAACACTTTTGTGTATGATGGTACTGTCTTTTTCATGCAGCCTCGTCTCACATTCTGCACTTTTCGTGTGCTTTCAAACACTTCCCGGCAGCTTCAGTTCCAAAAAGCCACCAAAGAGCTGGAAAAGCGCCCATCTTCGAACACTTTCCCAACACTACAAGACTACACAAGCCGCCACGATCCGTTGCACATCCCTTAACTTCGAACACTTTTTGTTCCGTAGTGCCGCTTCTTACCTGCAACTTGTCTCACATTCTGCACTTTTGGGGTACTTTTGAACACTTCCTGACACTACTGACTTCGAAGCGTACTGGAGATATCCAGAGACCGGAAGAAAGTTCCCGTCTTTGAACATTTTTCCCCTTTAAGACCCCGCTTTTACTGCCACAAGAATATTCCGGGCTTGCTTCCACTCATAAGAGCAGGTCACCAGCGTCAGAGTTTCCTCACAACCTATGCCATCTACCCCTGTTTCAAACAATGCTACCTCTTTTGCCTGCTGTACATAAGCCTCCAATTCCTGTGGACTCTGAAAAGATGTCCTCTGAAAGTCGAACATGGACACATCGGCTTTCAAAACTGCCGCTATCCGGTACTCCTCCATTCCTTCCGGTGTCTGAAAGAACACCCTGGGATGTGCTTTCCAATACTCATAGGAGGAGTACTGATCCAGATTCCCGAACATTGCCCCGCTGTTCATGTTGTGACCGTAGATGGTCAGATTCCCCGATTCTCCCAGAATACAGTCTGCCTGGAGGAACAAACTTCCATTGATGTCGTAGTTTCCCTGGTAATCCCTCCGCAGATAATACTCCGGTTCTTCCGGGCTGCTCTGCAATACCGGATAATCGATGCCACTCTCCGGGATTGTAAGCCAACCCCGAACATCCGGATACTGACTCTGTAGGAAGCGGAGGTCAACGGCAGACACTTCCGGTTCTCTTCCAGCCTGTTCCTCTTTTTGTGTTGGAGAGCCCCCGCCCGGAGGAAATACCTCCGGGAAGTGGGATTTTAAGTCCTCCACCAGTTCCCGGTTCTGCCGGGGGATGATAACAAAATCATAATAAAGCAACGCTGCACTCATCATGCAAATGGCACACAACATCACCTGCAACATCCACAGCCTACTCTTCTTTTTTCGTTTCATCTGCTTTTTCTGTCTTTCCATGTTTCTTCTTATAAATCATGGTTGCCATGAGTCCGGCTGCTGATGCTCCCAGAAGAACAAACAGCAGGATTGGTTTCCAGTGGTCATCCCCTGTCTGCGGTACACCCGGTGTTTCCGGTGTTCTTGCATCTTTCATTTCCACCTTCTGGATTTCCATGGTATCTTCCAATGTGAATTTCACATCTTCTGCAATCTCATAGCCTTCCGGCGCTGTGATCTCGCGCAAAGTCAGTTCTTCCCCTACCGGAAGTTTCTCTACCAGATGAGGCTTTCCATCCGTTACCCACTCTTCCAGAATCTCACCCTCTTTATTTAAGATCTGCAGCTTGGCACCTTTCAGTTCTTCGCCTGTGGTAATATCCGTCTTGGAAATTTCTACTTTGGAATAATCATCCTTCATCTCTACCTTGGTCACACTGCCATCTTCTTTTACTTCAAACTCGATATCTTCTGCAGATACATAGCCCTCTACATAAGGCGGCAGTTCTTCGTGAAGGATATACGTTCCTTCTGGCAGTCCATAGACTACGTGCGGTTCTTTTGTACTGATCCACTCTTCTACGATGTTGCCCTCTTTATCGATGATCTGAAGCTTCGCACCTTCCAGTTCTTCCCCGGTTGTTGCATCGGTTTTCGTAAATTGGCTCTCAGTCGGCTGGTTTTCCACTTCTTTTGTCAGCTTGATTTCTGCAAGGTTCTGATCTGTGTAAGAGGCATCCACCTCCCAGATTTCTTCATTTGGAAGATATCCCGGTTTTCTCACTTCCTCTTTTACATAATATTTTCCATGATATAGGTCGCTATCAAAGGTAAGTTGACCGTTTTCATCCGTTGCTTTCTTCTCCAAAAGCGTATCTTTTTCTACAAGAACCTCACCCTGCTGAGACAGAATATCTTCTTTTGCGTACAATCCGAAAATCACGCCTTCCAGTTTTTCTTCTGTGACTGCATCTTTTTTCTCTACAGAAATGGAAATCTTCTGTCTTTCATTTTTATAGGCAACGCCTTCATAAACGACAGCCTGCGTATCATCCTTTGCAGTCAGGGTAAATTCCTTCTGTTCCGGGTTCAATACGAAATGGTCGCCTGCCACCGTTTCTTTCAGATAATAAGAACCCAGTGGAAGATTGTTCACTACTGCTTTTCCTTCTTTATCTGTGACCAGGGTTGCTACTAAATCATCTTTTTCATAGCGGATGACCGGATTGCCCTGTTCATTTTTCGCACCATCTGGAGAGTAAATGGTATCCTTGGCATACAATTCAAAAGTTGCCCCTTCCACACCGGATTCTTCATATACAAAGTCATGGAACACCCCAGTATCGGTATCCTCTCCGGTCACTGCATCTTTGATCTTTCCAGCCAGTCTTTTTGCCTTTGCAAGCAGGGAATCTCCCTTCACCTCTACTGGCTGTTCCCCGGTTTTCGTTAATGTCAGGCTTCCCACCTGCTCATCGTTTGGCTGCTCGATTTCCACAATGACTGCTCCGGTATCCGGATCGATCTGATGGGCAGTATCCGAGGAAACGGTGATTACGATTCCCTCTTTGGCATTTTCTTTGTAACTGCCTTTTTCGGTCACTTCTAGTGGAGAAATCACCGTTTGCCCTTCATACAAGGACATTTCATACCCCTGTCTTACAAATCCTTCCGGCGCTTTCACTTCTTCAATCCGATAGGTAGAACATTTCAGTTCTTCCGGTGTGACCAAATAGCCTTCCTCATTGGTCTTGAAAATGCTAATCGTTTCTTTCTTCGGATAGAATACCGTCTGCTTTACATATTCCTCTTTTTCCATATCAAAGATTTTATAGGAAGCGCCTGCTTTTAAAACCGGATTTCCTGTCTGTGCATCCTTTTTCACAATCTTTAATAAAAATTCAAACGGACGATCATCGAACACACGCCACACCATCGGCTCTCTGCTGTCCTCGTCTACCTTCACCAAAAACGGATCGATGGCTTTCAAATTCTCCGGTACGGTGCTTTCCTCTACTACATAAAGACCATACGGAAGTTCCGGACTGATGGCATATCCCTTTTTATCGGTAATCAGTTCCGGCACCGGGACAGCCTTGCCATCCACATAGGTCACTGCCACCTCTTCTTTACTGAAATCATACCCACGGAAATCTTCCGCAGTAAACTGATCTCCATGGGATGGCTGTAGTTCCCCGCTCTTTACTTTCGACAGGTTGCTGACTAAATACACTTTAAATCCTGCACCTTCCACAAGCTCTGTTTCTGTCTGGTCACCATCTTCGCTGATCTTGATGAGCTGGAACGCCTGTTTCTTCACCTGCTCCTGTACAGTCAGATCTCTGGTTACCTCTGCTACTTCCTGACCTTCATAGGTAAGATCCACGTCATATTCTGTGGTATCTACCGTATAACCTTCCGGCGGAGTAATCTCTTTCACATACATTTTTCCCAGACACAGTTCAGAAAAATCTAAAGTGCCATTCTCCTTAATCACGCCCTGTGCGATGAGACTGTCTTTTTTAAACAACACACCCGTCTTTCCGTCCGGGTGGACAATATCCTCTCTGGCATACAGACCATACACGGCTCCTGCAAGGGAGCTGTCTCCTTGTGGGAGAAAGTCCTGCGTCTCCTTATCAATCTTTTTGATATGGACAGCGCCTTTTACCCTCTCATCAGTTGCTGAGATGTTAACTGTCTTTCCGGCTTCCACATCCACCTTATGGATCACATCACTCTGCGCATACTTGTCCGGAGCCTTGATTTCCTTCACATATACGGTTTTAATGGCTGCCTCAAAGTAATCACTTACTGCCTTTCCCTCTTCCCCGGTGGCTGGCATTTCCATTAACAGATGCTCACATTTGCTGTCTGTATAAATGCCATAGACTGCACCATCCAATGGGTTCTTCGTGTCTGCATCTTTTTTGAGAAGTTCAATCCTTGTCATCTCCAGCCAGTCTACGGTAAAACTTACCGGATTGGCTTTCTCCGATTCAAAGACTCCAATATCCTGATTGCTGTTTCCTGTGGATAACACCAGCGTTCTCCAAGTCTCTCCCACAGAACCATGTAGCTCCCCGGAGGAATAGGTTCCGGTATGAAGCATTGGGGCAGTCAGATAAAAGGTATCTCCGCCATAGATTTTTAACGCACCATTCTCTGCGGAAGTTCCCTTTGTCTTGTTATAAATGGTGATGTCTTTTGGCACATTGACAGAAATATAGTTTCGATGATCCCCGGACAATGTGATATCCGGTGTTTTCTGCACATTTCCATCACGGACTGCTTTTACGGATGTTTTAGAAAGAGAAATCTCTCCTTTCGGCGGTTCTTCCATAGCAAACAGATGGTCAATATAGGCGATCACCCCTGCTTTTACTAAGTCCTCATACTTGCATCCCGTAAATCCTGCCTCACCTGCGTAAGCATAGCTGGCTGCGATATGGGTATATACATATTTCTCTTCCGCACTTTTCCCAGACAAATAACTACCTGTAATATCCCCGGCGCCGCCATAGCCATAATACAGCACTTTCTGCAGGTTCTTATTGCTGTCAAGCACCTGTGCTACATAATCTCCACTCGGCGGTGAAGAACGATGGGATTCCAGACAATAGGCAATCTTTCCATTCACCGTAAACCAGCAGGTCAGATAATTTCCAATATAACTTGGATAGTAGATGGTCTCTCCTTTTTCCAGATGTACCGTTTCTCTTGCAGTAAAGGTATTTTCTGCACCGGAAAACATCATCACTTCCCCATCCTCAATCTTTTCTTCCAGTTCCCTTGCTGCCTGTGCATCTGCATCTTCCCCGGATACCGTTACTTCCACCTCCGTGATCTCCTGCACAGGCGTCTCCGAATCTTCTTCGGATTTCGTATCCTCTTTCTGTTTCTGCCCACCGTTTTCTTCTGCATGGGCCTGTCCTTCCGTATCCGTCAGGATAATCTTACGAGTAACGGAATAACTGTCACGCGCATCTTTTGGCACAACCCAGTAGGTTGCAATATAAGTCCCTGCCTGGTCTGGATGGTAGGCGCTTCCATCCTCTGCTTCAATATGGTCCAAAGTCACATCCTCTTTTTCTGGATCATACTGAATCCCTTCCATGCAGGTCTCTGCCATAAATTCCTTGTCGGAAACATCTTTGGTGATATCCTCTGCAGTTACTGTCTGCTCAGAAATTTCCGACACCGGATGCTCCGATTCTGTCTTACTTTCTTTTTCTGTCACAGCCTTCTGTGAAATTTCACGTTCTGCCGCATGGACATCCGCTAAGTTTCCAAGCGGACTAAGCCCCATAAGCAGTGCGAGCCCAAAGGCTGCAAGTCTTGTTTTGATATTCCTGCTCTTCATTGCATTCTCCTTTTTTCGTTAAAAATACCGCAGAGGCTTTCCCCTGCGGCGTTGTTATCTGCTGACTTCTGTTTTCTTGTGACTGGGTTTCTCTCTGCCTACTTCCTGTCTTGTACGCTTTAGCGCATCGGTTATAGATCGGCTGGAAATCCCATTCTGATGGCAGCCTTCCACGATCCCCATAAAATAAAGATCCGAGGGGATGGCCAGCTGATCCTTATAGGGTGCATTCATGATATATGCCATGACTTCCCGCTTCACACCATCCGTTCCCTGAACAAGAACAGCCTCCTTCCCATACAAATGGGGATACCCTTCATAAAAGTCCAGGCTTTTTTCACACTCCGGTGTGATCTTCCAAAGCACCCCTTCCACCTGGCTGCCCTCTTCCGGCAAAATGGTGGCAACACCGCTTCCTTTCCCTCTGCCACAAAAGGTCAGGCGGTATCCCTCCAGCCGGACATTCTCCACTACGGAAGCTGCCGGACAGCGGTACGCCATCTGGTCTAAGTTCATATTGCTGCCATAGGCAAAATAATAGGTTTCTTTCATCTCTTACCTCCTAACGGGCATCCTCCGCCCGATGATTTCGATTCAAACATTCATAGGTACTGCGGTCATACCTCCATGCCCTGTCACCCTCCAGATTGGCAAGCAGATGTTCCCGGACATTTTTATATTCTGGTCCAATCAGCCCTAACCGCAGTAAAAAGGTACGGAATGTAAATGCAGGATTCTCTGTGATCTCTGTTTTCCGCATCTGGGTACATTTCTGATTGATGGCCTGAGCGGAAATGGCAAGGGCCAGCGTGATATTTGCCCGTACTTTTCCTGCATGGAGGGTACTCTCAAAACATCTCCACTCCAAAGTTCCTTTGGAAAATACTGCATGAAGGTTCAACGCATAGTACCGGGTATCGTCATAATGATCATGGCTTCCATCCCTGCCTCCATACCAGATCTGTTTCAGTTTTTCCATGGAAATGGTGTTGTTTTGCATTCTACGGATTTTTTCCAGCACAATGGGGCGTACTTTCTGACAATAGTTGCTTTCTCTGGAAGTCTGCACTTTCAATGCCTTGAACAGAATATCCTCTTTGGAATACATGATAGTCATAGCATTTTTGAGGCTTCTTGGGGTGTGATTGGAAGCGTCCACATGAACATGCTGCCCGCAGGACTCATTTACCTTTGCCCCATGGTGCCTCAAACACCGCACTACTTCCTGCAGCTTCCCCATCTCTCCATAGGAAAGTTTGGGACTGACCATTTCAGTGCTGTATTCACTTCCGGCACGGACCATGCGTCCACGCTCCCTGCGTTCCGTATAGATACTGCCATCATACATAAACTTCCACTTCTTCCCTTCCTGATCTGTCACAGACCAGACTCCATAATATCCACCATCACAAACTGCCCGTGTTCCAAACATCTCCGCGACTACCTCCGCAGCCCTCTGCCTGGTAATGCCTGTCATCTCAATCTCTGTACCGAAGTACTGATCCTGAATTCCAATTGCCATACTGCCTTACCTCTTTGTCTTTTCATCCTCTGCCCGAATTTCCTCATCTACCTGCCGAAGAAGTGTTCCGATGGCTTCGATCACGTTGACGGTCACTCCATTTCCCGCCTGTTTATAAAGCTGGCTGTCCGAAGTATCCTGTTCGATACGGTCAATCTGCCAATCATAAAAGCCTTGCAATCTTAGACACTCCCTTGGCACCAGTTTTCGGATTCTTCCCCGATAGGCAACTCCATGGCGGTCTGTGGCAGTAATGGTGAACATCGGCTCTTCCGGCTCCTTCATCCTCCGGCCATTCTGCCGGATTTCTTCCCTTCCCGGAGTCAGCACTGCCCTGGCGCCTTCCTCTTTTAGAACACCGGAACATTCCCCTTTGTGATTATGGATGCCGGACTGTCTGGTATTCAGACATCTGCAATGCTCTGTGACAAGAGGCGGAGGAGACAGATCCACAAAATGCAGTGTCCCCTGCTGGATTCCGGTGGTCAGGGTATGGGCAATCTGATGCCCCACACGCCCTCTTCTGGTATTCATGCCTGCATATCCCAGGTCAATGCTGTCTCCCGTATATGCCATCTTATAACCCTGCTTGGTATTCTCTTTGATAGGCACACCAACCTCATATAATCCGGTTTTTCCACCAACGCCTCCCGCTCCGGAAGTCAGGGTACAACTTAATCCTTCGGCTTTGTAGATCCGTTCCCCCTGTCTGCCCGTCTGGACTTGAACAAGAGACGTTCCATTTGCTGCTGGGAAAGGTAATATTTTTCCGGCACATCTTCGATCAAGATATCCGACAAGATACACCCGTTTTCTGGATTGGGGGACTCCAAAATCCTTGCTGTTAAGCACTTTCCATTCCACACCGTACCCCAACTCAGATAATGTACTGAGGATGGTGTGAAACGTCCTGCCTTTGTCATGCGAAAGCAGTCCGGGAACATTTTCAAGGATGAAATACGCAGGTCGCTTGTCTGCAACCAGTCTGGCAATCTCGAAGAACAAAGTTCCTCTGGCATCTGCAAATCCTCCCCGCTTTCCGGCGATAGAGAATGCCTGGCAAGGAAATCCTGCACACAAAAGATCAAAGTCTGGCATTCGGTCTGTTTCGATTGTTCTTGCGTCATTACAAAACCACTCCCCTTCTGTGTCGAACAGCAATCGGTAGTTCTTATCCGCATAAGCATCCACCTCGCAGTGTCCCACACAGGTAAAACCGCCTGCACGTCTTAACCCTTCCCGGAATCCCCCGATCCCGCTGAATAAATCAAAAAATCGAATGGTTGCGGCTATCAACCTCCTTTGCTGAGAAAAAGCAGGCGGCATGGTTTCTTTTCCACACCGCCTGCAAGTTTTATGGTTCTATTTCTTTGGCATTATGCAATCTCTTCGGTTTCTTCCTCGGATTCTGGCAGTTCCTCTTCCTCATCTGTATCTTCGGGAAGTTCTTGATCTGTTTCTTCCTCGTCCGGTCCTGTGGATGCTTCTAAGCTCTCATCGTCAGGTTCTTCCTCCGCAATTTCCCTCTCTTCGATTCCCTCTTCGGTAATCTCTTCCTCAGCAGTCTCTTCTGTAGACTCCTCCATTCTGTTTGCTTCTGGGGTTTCTTCCGGCTGCTCTAGCTCCTGCCATTTGGCTTCTACCTCTTCCACCGCTTTCTCGATGATGCGGATGATAAAATCTTTCTGTTTGATGCCTTCCTTCGCGACTACCCATTTGACTCTCTGGAATAATTCCTCTGTAACCTGTACTGCTAATGTTCTTTTTTCCATGCTCTCTTCTCCTTTGCCTTCCAGTCTGTTAAAGTGTTCTTCAATCACCTGCCGGATGAATATCTGTGTACTCGTTTCTTTCTCTTCGATCTCGGCTCTTACCTTCTCATGTAATTCCACCGGAATCTTTCCGCATATGTTCTTCATCTCTGTCATCTGCGTTTCTCCTTTCGTTTTGTTATACACAACATACTCCAAAGTTTGAAAGAAAGCTATTCACAATACCCACTAAAGAATCCATGTCAAATGTATGCAAAACCCAAGCAGATCCAACAATGCCATATTTTCTTTGTCCATAGGCCTCACCCCCTTTACTCCTGCTCCATCTGAAATAAAAAATCCAGCATCTGATTGGGAATTTCTTCCTTTTCACATGCTGGCATTCGTTCCATACCGCCACTTTTCAGTTCTTCCCGAACAGTCTCCTGAATCAATTTCCGTAAGGTTTCCCGTTCGTCTTTTTCTAAAATCACATCTACCAGATACTGATTCCTCTGTCCTGCCGGAACTTCCATCAAAAGCCGCCACGCTTTTTCATGCTCTGGGTTCTTAAGGTTTGGGCGAAAGGAAAAGACCGGGCGGCTCACAGCGCCCTCATCTGCCCCACAATCCGTTCATATCCGGCTGCGTTTGCATGGATGTCTGTGAGGTAAATCGGGCGGCACAGGCGGTCCTGGGTACTTACACGGTGCTGAAAAATAGCAGCCCCGCCTCCCATGAAAATGGAAGGAACTGCCCGCAGATCAAAGCCTGCCTCGGTGATCGCAGACAATATCTTTTCAATGTAAAGCCTGCCCTGTTTCTCGATCAAAGACACCACTTCCGCAGGCATGCTGCAGGACTTCCCCTGTAAGATGCGCTCAACCTGTGTCTCTGTTATGGACAGCCCGGTGTTTCTGCGCACTTGTTCCAGAATCTCATCTATACAGCGAATGACCCCCAGTTCCAGACTCCTGCAGGTAGCTGCATTGGGAACAGCGTTATCAAGGCGCATCAAATCCACCGTCCAGCCTCCGATATCCACAAGAAGAACAGAGGGTTCATCCTTTAAATATTCCGGGTAAAGAGCCAGAGCCGAGTATCCCTGGGGGAACAGTTTCACATCCTCAATCTGGATTTCATAGCGTTCCCCTTCGTAGAAAAAGCGGACAGGCTGTTCCTTCCGAAACAGATATTCCTTAAATTTCTGTTTTTCCCTTCCAAACCCAGCAAGGGGAAGCCCGGCTGCAAGAACAACCTTGGCTGTTCTCTCTCCTTTTCGTTTTCGGATCTCCTGTGCCAGTGCAGCCAGCGTTAAAAGATAATAATTGTCATTGGCAGTCTTATCCTTTACTAAAGTCTGCCGCCCCGTCCCACACACATAATAAGCGCCTCCATATTGAAGAACATTCTGCATGGTATAAGGTTCATAGGTGTACCGCATCAGTCCTGTCGGGAAACACACCTGCTTTGTTTTGATGGCATAATATCCGTGGTCGATTCCAATGATCATCGCTTACCACTCCCTTCTTTCTCGTTTTATAAAACTTCCGGGGAAAGAGTCCCCGAACCCGGAGCCATGCTCCGGCAAAAACTTTTTCTTTTCCAGCCTGTTAAACTTCCTACCCCCGGAAAACTGCCGCTTTCTTTCATGAAACTTCTATTTTTATCTTTCCTGCTGATGTTGCTTCCTTACAGATTTTTGTTTTTCACAACTTCGTACAGGCTGTAATCCTGCAAACAAGGTATCCATAATCCGTTTCATCTCTTCAAATGATACCTCTTCCGGCATGGTGAACATAATCATCTTTCCATCCACTTGTTTTCTCCCATTTCTTGTATGAAAGTAGGTAAAGGTATTTCCCCAACAACCATCTGCTCCCGTATGGAATTCTTTCCATCGATCATCAATTTCCATGATATATCTTGCAGTATCTACCCCGATTTCTTTTTGCTCAATCCGCTGATCTGCATACATTTTTTCTGCAGCATAAACATCTACATCCTTTCCCGGCGCTAAATAAATTTGTACTGCATTCGTCTGATATACTCCAAAATCATGCATTTCGTACTGAGACAATACCAGTCTGGCCTCATAAGACCTAGGCGGTATATAATCGACCACCAGTTTCTTTAATCGCTCTGGCGGTTCTGTTTCAAAATAATAAGGATCGCCTGCCACAATCCGCCTCGGACACTTTACACGGAAAAGTTCCCTGCGTAGTAACTTTGGTTCTAACTGTTTTTCTTTTTCCATTTATTTCATCCTTTCTTTCAGCTTTTTCCTGCCCTAGTCGTAGAAACATGTCTGGGCAGGGAGATAGTGAAGTGTTCCTTCCACCACAAGCGCCTGCTTTTGAAAGCGCAGGACTCCCTGATTTTGCAGGTCAACCAGTTCACGATAGGCTTCCTTGGTCAAAAAATAGCGATGATACTCTCCCTTTTCCTCGAACCCTTCCTTTTGCTCTAACACCAAAAACTCCACCATATATCGAGTGTCCGGTGCAAAACGTTTCTCACACAGGATGTCATCCCCCTTCACTGCCTTCACACCTTCCGATTCCCTGGCGACTGCCAGTAATTCATGGATACTGATACTCACGTTTCCTATCACCTCCCTTCGAAGTCTTTTTCAAATTTTCTGCGAAAAAAAGACAGGCACCTACACGATGTCTGTCTCTGTGGGATCTTCCATCCCTTTTTCCTGATACTGTTGTTTTATGATCTGTTCCAGCTGTTTTCGAATTTCCTTATCCGGTACCTGGATGCAAAACCCCTGAAGCCAGCGGTCATGCAGATGCTCATCTGCTTCTGTTACATCCCAAGATATAATGCTCATGTGCGATAAAGTAACATGATAACTGAATTGATAGTCAGTCCCATTCCGTAAAATGCAAGTTTCCGAAATGTTTCCGAACTTTCTTCAGCCCATTGCTACAAAAAGCAGGAAATGTTATAATTCAAAACGAACAACTGAATAAAAGTGTCTTCGGGGCAGGGTGAAATTCCCGATTGGCGGTAAAGTCCGCGAGCGTAAAACGCACGATTTGGTGTAATTCCAAAACCAACAGTATAGTCTGGATGAAAGAAGATATGGTTAGATTCCGCAGATTTTGAGAGTGTTACTTTCTTTTCTGTGACCTAATGATAATGCTAACACCTGAAAGACATTTTCTTTTGGGTGTTAATTTTTTGCCACGGAGGGAAGCAATTATGAACAGTAAAACAAAAAGAATCACAGTTATTGGTATGCTATGTGCGATTACTTATGTCACTATGGTTGTTGGCAGGATTCCTATTATTCTATTCTTAAAGTATGACCCATCAGATGTTATTGTAACTTTAGGTGGTTTTATTTGGGGGCCGATGACTTCCTGCATTGTATCTGTTATTGTAGCAACCCTTGAAATGATTACAGTAAGCGATACCGGAATATTAGGTTGTATTATGAATATCGTACAAACACTATCTTTTGCGTGTACGGCATCTGTCATTTACAAAAAAAAGCACACTTTATCTGGTGCAGTGATTGGTCTGGCATCGGGATGGCTAATAACGGTTATCGTTATGCTGTTGTGGAACTATTTGGTAACGCCGCTTTATATGGGGTATCCAAGAGAAGCAGTTGTAGAATTGTTACTTCCTGCCTTTCTTCCATTTAACTTATTGAAAGGTGGGTTAAATGCGTCCATTACATTTTTACTGTATAAGCCCATAGTTACCGCTTTGAGAAAAAACGGATATGTTGCTACTTTGGAAAATGAAGCAAGACAAAAGCATACTGGTCTGCTTATACTGGCAAGTTTTATAATAGTAACTTGTGTTTTGATTATCCTGTCAATGAATGGGATTATATGAGGAGCAAAATGAAAGAAAATATAAATAAGCCTATTTATACACTAACGGGAATTGTTATACATGGTCGAGGTATTGGAAAGCATGTAGGGACACCTACCGCAAACATAGAAATAGCAAAAAATACATTTTTGCCAAAGACAGGGGTGTATGTGGCAGATATTCTTTTAAGTGGCAAGATATATTATGGTGTTACCCATATTGGAACGCGCCCTACGCTTGACAATGATAGCTTTGTTTCAATCGAAACACATATTTTTGATTTTGATAAGGATATATATGGGTGTACGATAACTGTCAACCTATATAAGAAATTGAGGGAAGTTAGAAAATTTAATGAATTATCCCTGCTACTCGAACAAATTACAAATGACCGGATAATGGCACAAGAATTTTGGGGATTAAAGCAAACAAATCACACCTTACACATTGATATTAACCGGCATTGTGTAATATTAGAACAGCAGGAAGTTTATTTATCAACAAATGAATTTGAAGTCCTTTATTTGCTACTGCAATCTCCTCAAACCACATTCACAAAAGAACAGATTTATGAGCAGATTTGGCATGAACCTACAAATAACCATTTGCACGCAGTAGAAAACACGATTTTTCAAATACGGAAAAGGTTAAAACCTTATTGTAAGGGACATAGGTATATAAAAACAGTAATTGGCTATGGTTATAAATTTAATTCCGAGTAACAAACCCAGCCGATCCAGTCAACGGCAAGTGAATGGGCTTCGCCCACCGTTGACAGCCCCGCCTGTCCTTGCTGGTGAGTAATCAAGGGGCGACAGCAAAAAGTGCTGCCGCTCTTTCCCATAATCGAAGAAAGGAGGATTTTCCATGACTGAATACGAAGCCTATCAAGAACATATCCGCTATACCCATGATACCTATTGCCGGATTGTTATTCGCCATGCGTCCTTTGACGCTGCCCGTATGCTGGCGGCGAGGTGGAAACGGGAAATCTCCCTTGAATACTTGACCGAAGAAAAGTTTGTCCCACTAAGCACCACAGACGAGTATTTTCAAGTGCCGGACTATGGCGAAACTTATCCGTTTTCCGGAATATATTCTAATTTTTCTATTTGTGCATAAGTATATCTTCTCTTTCTTGCTTCACTATATGACAAAAGACCATATTCCGTTTTGTATGCCGGAATACGGTCTCTTTGCATCGCTTGTAACGCTTCGATCATATTTTTATAATGATGCCTGGATTTATAAGCATCTATCTGTCCTCTTGTCATTCCTATGACAGCTGCAAAATCAGCCAGACTCTTATAAAATGTTCCTTGAACCTTTAATCTCGGAATAAAGGCAAATACCTCTGTATCTGGCCATTTACATTCATCTCTCAACTGCTTTATCATCTGGAAGCATTTTATAAAGGAATACTCAGGTTTATAACGCTGTTGCCCTTTTACCAGCGATTTAGAAATATGATATTCTCTACATAAAAAAGCAGCATTTTGGTACACTTTTCCTTCATATTCTACTTCATATCTTTTTCCATTGTTTCTAATTGGCAAATAGACTGCTTCTTCCAATGTTTTCCCATATTTCAAACGTTCAAAAACATTGCAGGGCTGCACCTGATATTTTGCACACAACTCTGTTAACGTATTATAAGTATTACCTTCAAAGTAAATCGGTTCTTTCTGCAACAGTTCCAATACAATTTCTTCTAACGTTGCTTTTCTTGTATAAGACCTAAATGTAATAGATGTTTCACGGATTCCAAAGGCTTCTGCCACCTCATACCTGCTTTGGTATTGCTTTCCCCATAATGTAATCTTTTTCTCCTGGGCTTCTTTACAACTCTTTACTGCTTCTTCTACAGTTTTACACCTTTGCATGTAGTGTGACAATGAATTCCATGGCAAACCATATTCTTCTGCTAATGCTTTGGGAGATCGATACAGCTTTCCATTGTATTCAAAAAGCCTTCCTCTCCCCCGCACATCATCGATGCACATCCGCATTGCTTCTTCCAGTGACCACCCCCGGTGCCGGAAAGAATAGATTCTCTCACGGTCAATTCCATATTCCTCTGCCATTTCTTTTATCGTTTCATATGTTTTCCCATCATAGCAGTACGCCATAGTCATCACCTCTTCTCTTTACCACACCAGTATACCCACTTATCGTAAAAAAGCTATTCGGACATACCACTAAAATATTACCTTTATACCTGTCTATTATAGACAATAAAAAACCTGCTACAAGGATGTCTTTCCTCATACCAGATATCAATACCTTCTTCCTACTCCATACACATTTTTTCTCATTACTTGTGTATCATGTACCTATATTGTCATGTAATCCTACTGTGTACACGCTATGTACAGTAAGCACATGGGGTTCAGTTTACATCAGCCAATATGATAGAAGGTTTTGCTGCCAGCGCTCTGGCTATCGCAACCCTCTGCTGCTGGCCTCCTGACAACTGGTTAGGCATGGAAAATTTCTTTTCCGATAAGCCGAGCACATCCATAATTTTATCTACATACGCAGTGTCTATCTTCGTTCCATCCAGCTCGATCGGAAGCACTATATTCTCATACACATTTAATATTGGCACCAGATTGTAATTCTGGAAGACAAATCCTATCTTTCGTCTTCTGAATATAGTAAGTGCCTCATCGTCCATTTCAAAAATAGCTTTGCCGTCCAGTACGACATCCCCCGATGTTGGCCTGTCGAGACCTCCTAAGAGATTTAGAAGTGTTGACTTTCCACTTCCTGAACTGCCTATGATAGATACAAATTTTCCCTCTTCAATATCAAGTGACACATCTGTAAGCGCATGCACGACATTGTCCCCTGTTCCGTATGTCTTTGTAAGATTGTGGGTTGATAATATATTCATGATACCTCTTCCTTTTCATTTCTTTTTCATTTCTTTTTCATTTTCTGTCATTTCTTTATCTGATCTATTTGCCGTCTGATCTATTTGATGATTTTATTCTAACATCCACATCTTACAATCTTATTACGTTTAATATTAAGATTTAGTGGTCACTGCTTACATTATCAATAATCGAGTAGGCGGCAGTAATTAACCGCCGTCCTCTCACAGCACCGTACGCCAGACTGTCAAACAATTCAAATAAATGGTATTATTAAAGTGCAAGATATTGAATCTAGAAGGATAGATTATGGCATATATTGTTGGAATTGATAGAAACCAGACAAGAATGGTTACTTCATCATTAGATGATCTTATAGATGAAAATAATTCGGTACGTGTAATATTTGTCCGCTATGCAATTGAATTTCTTATAATAATCCGGATATGTATAAATCATATGACATCTCCTTAGGGAACTTCTGCTAGTATTTTTAACACAAGTTTCATAAAGCATCAATTCCCTAAGCAGATTTTTTAGAATTTTTTCTGATATTAACAAGAACCATCACGCACCAGCCAGATAGTAACAGTGCGGATATTGCGCTGCGCTGCCTGTACATATTCAGCTGCTGCCCACATCTGTGATAAAATATCTCCAGCACATCCTTGTCAGAATACAATCTTCGCTCATGTATAGCCTCAAGTTCATCTGAGGCATCACTCCAGAAATCAAAATCTGACCATTTTGACGGCAGATTTATGTCCGGCAGAATATCCAGATAATCCGAGGCATAGTAAAAGCTGCTGCCATAACCATGATGAACGGCAGCCTCCTCGGCATATTCCCCTCTGTAATTTTCATCTGATATATCGAGCACCATGCCATCTATAATTTTACTGTCGGCAAACTCCCAGTCACCGCCATGCCCCTGCTCTGCCTGAACGATCATGAAACTTTCCTCCGAGTCAATGACAGAACGGATGACATACTCTTTTTCAAACACGGTCACGACGGAACCGGTGGTATGGCGACTTCCAAACAGTGTATACGAAAGCTCCCCGCTTATGATACATCCAGCTGCATCATTTCTTCTCAGAGCTCCAGCTCCCCAAAACATATCCTCCACCGCAAAATCAACCACAACTATATCTGACTGCACCTTTTTATATACAGCATCTCCGCCAACCGTCTCGCCCGGATATATCCTGTACGTGCCCTTCACATAATCCTCATCCTTCATTCTGGTGTACATGGTCTGCCCTGTGGTGACAAATGCATAATTTCTGTCGACACCATACCCGCCACTCATATATATTTCATTTACTACATTCCATATAAACAGCCACAACAACGCAATTCCGACAAATATACCGATCACAAATTTTCTCATACAAAGCCATCTATTTTTCACGTACAGTATCACCAGCTTCCACTTTCTTGTCAGAACTTACAATGATCTTATCATCACCGGTGAATGGGCTCTTCTTAAGACCGGCATCATAATTATTTGTATCCCCGACGGTCACGTATACCTTTTCTGCAACATACTCCGTCCCCAGAAGAGTATCCTTCGGTCTCTCGACAAGCACGTATGAACCAGACACATCAGCGTGTATTGCTGACACGGAAACTACAGATCCGTACTTTTCAGACTGATGTGAGATCTCTGCCAGCACGCTGTCCCCCACATCGAATGTATCGCCCGGAACAACAGCCTCCACTATATAGCCTTGACCATTTTCAACATTACTGTACACTGCAGATACCTCGGTATTCACACCGCTGTCATCCATCTGGACTGTAACTTTATCCCCCTTTTCTATGTACCGTCTCTGCTCCTCAGTCACTGACATTTTTATGGTGTAGCTGTCCGACTTCTCTGTTATCACAAAAGCTGCCTCTTCAGTAGTCTTATTTCCGATTCCAACTCTGGACTCCGATATGAGCCCATTAAGCTCCGAACAGACAACACCATTGTCATCCATGAGTTTCCCCAGATATGAGATCTGTTCATCCACCACGGCGATCTTGTCATCCATAACCGCCATCTCGTCTCCCCATGTGTACCAGTATTGTTCCTTCAGTTTTTTCTGTTCGAGCTTCTTCTCAAGATACTCAGATCTGACAGCGGCCACATCCACCCTCATAAGGGGATCTCCCTGCTCTATCTTTTTCCCGGCACTCACATATATCTCCTGAGCCAAAAGTCCTGGATAGACGTACACCGGCGTCTTCTTGTCTCCATCTATCACCACATCCTGCAAAATCTCCGTGGATACCGTCCCAGACACCGCATATTCCGTCTCGACCCTCGGTGTCAGGACACTGCTCGCAAATCTCGACATAAATGTGCCGGCAATAACCACCGCCATAAATATTCCAACAGCCTTTACCCCGCATTCTGCCCATAGCTTTGTTTCAAATCGCTTTCCTGAAAATCGCCTCATAACTCTTCTCCTGTTTTTCTCCTACAACCAGCCTTCATCAATCCTCGGCAGAGCCTATGGATATTCCCTCCGCCAGAATTACCCTGCCTACATAGAACACGATCAGTGAGGGAACACAGCTGAACAAGGCAAATGTAAACGCTCTCCCCGCGCTTCCCTCGGTCACATTTGGCAGATATACAGACAGCGGCCACAGATATTTGTCCTTGAGGAATACAACCGGCTGCTCCACGACATTCCAATATTCAAGGAATCCCAATATCACCGCCGCTATGATTCCCCTCTTTGCTATGGGAACAGCCATATATATAAATATCCTGAAGCTGCCAGCACCGTCCAGCCTCGCCGCCTCAACCACAGAATCAGGAACCTGCTCAAAGGCACTGTACATAATGAATATCGGAAATGTTGAGAACATCAGTGGCAAAATGATAGCCCAATGGGTATTTATCATGTTGAGACTGTTTAGCACTATGTACTGTGACAGCATCGTCACCTGAAATGGAAGTATCATGCAGAACATATACAGGCCAAATATCAGCTTTGCCCACCTGCTGCCGCTCCGGGACAATCCCCATGCCGCCGGCACAGCGAACACAAGCTGTCCGGCTATTACCACCCCGACAATCTTCACCGAGTTCCAGAAAAGCACATAGTATTCCGGAGTGTCAAACAGCAGCTCCACGATATTTTGAAATGTCGGATAAAGCGGTATCATATGCCACGCAGTGTATCCAGCTCCGCCGTCAGTTCCCGAAAACAATAACTGCCCAAGCTCTGTCTCACCCATAAATGCACCACTTACCAGAAACAATAACGGAAGCACCGCAAGTACCGCACCAATTATGGCGAACACCTTCAATAACAAATGTATCCCCTCTGCCATATATCTCATTTGCCCCCACGTCCTCTCTGGAAAATTTTTCTGTTATACTTCGCCGAGATCCCATGCCAGTCGATCAGACATAAGGCACGTATGGCAAGTATGATCCCGAAAAATACAACAGCCGTCATAACCGCTCCCGCTGTGAGCTTGCTGATCTCCAGCTTCTCAAACCAGTTGTTAAATGTGTGCTGTATCTGGTATATACTCATATCGGGATAACTACCCGTCATCAGATACTGCTCCCTGAATATTTTGAGGGAGTTCACCACTGACAACATGGCTACGATAAAAAAAGATCTCTTCATATTCGGAAGTGTGATCCTGAATATCTGTGTAAATCTTCCGGCTCCGTCAACCCGGGCAGCATCATACACAGTCTCCGGTATCGCTGACAACCCAGACATCCAGATTAGCATGTTGTATCCTGTATTCTTAAATATAAATGTACCTACAAAAAGCCAGAAGACAGCCTTTCCCGAAAGGAGATCGGCGAATAATATCTTCCATACCACTGCCAACGAATTTGACGGTATGGCAAGTGGAATGAGAAATGCAAACCTGACTATGTTGCTTTTCATTCCGTATACCTCTATCGCAACTATCAGCGATATCACCATGAGCAGTGGAACACTCACCAGTTCAAACCTCAGGGAATTGCCCGCCGCCAGTCTGAATGCCGTATTGCTCCAGACGGCTCTGTAGTTCTGCAGTCCTGCAAATCCGCCCTGCCCCGCATGACGAAAGGATGATATGAATACATCCATCAGCGGAATTACCACGAAGATCAGGACACCCACAAAGCCCGGAATCACAAATCCAACCGTTTCATTTGTTCTTCTGCTAACCAATTTATTCACTCAGATACACCCCTAAAAGTTTATCGATGGAATCTACTATACTGTCCAGACTCTCACCATTTTCAAGATAGTCTGCAGCGTTATCCCTTATCACACTGCGGACCCTCGCGTCAGGATTTGACGGAGTATCCAGCTCTCTAAGTTTTCTTATATACTCATCAAGATACTCTTCCTTACGCCAATACGACCAGTCCATGTAATCACTTCCGCCCAGCGTGATCTTTCCGCCCGGAGTTCCCATGGACTGTGCCTCTCTGTTCCATTCCCGCACGCCCTCCATATTTACCGGATTGCCACAATCAACTCCGTAATATATTTTCTGTACATCCGTGCTGAACAAAGCCTTCATAAAACTGACCGCATTGTCCAGGCTCTTTGAACCGGCATTTACCGCTATGACTGTGTTTGGCACAAATACTTTCCCACTGTCATTTCCCCATATTTCGTATGCGTAATCTGTGTTTTCTCCGCTCTCGCCTGCTCCCACCCCATAGTCCTCTTTTATACTATAAAAACGCCAGGACTCTCCCATAGTTTTCATATTCACAAATGCTGACTTTCTGCCAGACCATGATCTGTTAAACAGCGGACTCATATATTCACTGTTTATGGCTCTTTTTACCTGATCGCTGTAGCTTCCCCACTCGGCAGTCCACTCATCGATCTGATCCTGGGTCGTCCGCTCCATTTCCGTGTCATACAGAAGCTTTAAGTCCTCCAGAAATTTTCTGAGCATCTCAGCATCGTAATTTCCATCACTATCCACAATCTCCGATGCATATACCGGATACAGCGTATCGAAATAGCACTCCCAGTAATAGAATGACAAGTCATTTCCATATTCCGGTCTGTCCTGACTGCTTATATATGCTGCAAGCGACCGGGCATCCGTCACGTTCTTGACCTCATTCTCCGATCCGATAATGGCAGTAAATGTCTCCATAGCCGGAATTGCGTATATCGAACCATCACTATTTCTGTATGCATTTAACACATTTTCCAGGCAATCTGGATTTTCCTGCAGTATATCGTCATACACCTTGGACAATTCCATGAGAACTCCGGTATCCTCATAGCTTCCAACATTCAGCCCATCCATGATGATGACATCTGGTCCCTCACCTGCCAGGAGCTGTGTATTGAGCGCACTTATGGCATCGCTCTCAGATATTCCATTCTCGTCATCCACGCCCCACACATACTTCACAGTCATATCCGAATGGTATGCCTCATACCACGAGATCAAGGTTTCATAGCTCTCCGCATAATAGAGCGAATATAGTGTGACCGTCTTATCATCCGCCTCCTCATCTACCACGGTTGATACATAGCTTGAATCAGATGAATACACCACCACATTCTTTCTTCCGCTCCTGTCACCAGCTATCGCAACAAATGTATCGCTGCTTTCAACCACATAGTCGTACTCGATATTCGAATCCCTGAATGTCGCAAGTCTTATCCCCAGCCTATCCTCCAGCTTATACTCATATAACCCTGTGCTCAGCATGAGATACAGTGAGTCAGTAGCGTCATCATACTTCATGACATTTCTGCAGCTCACCGCATCCATCCCCTTGCCGCTGAATGTCTCGGCAAGCCCATCCGCCATTCCCTCATCAAATGACGTGGTGGTCTCAGCCTCACTTCCATCGGATATGTCATATGACAACAGACTTCTCTCTGTTAAAACCATAAGCCGATCTCCCGCCACACATATATCTGTGTAATCCATATTTTTGATGGCAAATCTCTCTTCGCCGTCCATGGAAAAGCACCTTATCTCACCGCCCGGGCAGCCTGAGATATAGCCGGAACCGTCAGCAAGCAGTCTGACAGCTGTCACATTTCCCTCAATGCCCTCGGATAACTGTCTGACTTCTCCATTCCCTGTTATTAAGGCGATCCTGCTCTCTATGTCACCATCTCCTGTGACACTGCTCAAAGCTATATAGACACTCCCATCCCCATCAACATATGCTGCCGATATCTTCTCATCCGCTGATATTATAGAATCTAAGTCAAGCTTTTCCTCCCGGGGCTCACCATCAAGTGATGTGAGCGTCATCTTTACAGCATCCCCGTCAGGATTTTCTCCTATGCATACATAGCCATCATGAGTCTTTCCAAATCCATACACCTCCGCCACATCTAACTGTGCCTTCTGGTATTCAGACATTCCCTTCACATTTTCTTCATTTTCTGATGTACCAGCGCAGCCACAACACATTATTATAACGGCGGCAAGCAGTAAAAATATATTTATACGTCTCATAATTACCTCCTTTTCCCAATTGGTATTCTCCCTCTTCCCAGGTCTTCATATACAGATTGTAGCATCCACAGTCTCATGGATTATCTAAAAAACATCTAAATTGAGTATACCGCTTTCAAACGCTCCTCAAATGAATTACTATAAAGTAGGAATGAACTACGAACTACATATGGTCTACATTCCATATCACAATAACGAAAAGGGGATATGTATGAATCTGCTTCTTGTAGAGGATGACCTCAATCTTGGGAAAATACTGAAAAGGCAAATGGAAGATCACGGAATAACCGTGACACTGTGTACAACCGGAAAGCAGGGTACGGAGCTCATATATTCCGGTGCGGACATCGACATCATGGTGCTTGACTGGATGCTCCCCGACATGTCCGGCCTGGACATTCTGAACCAATTATATTTTGACAGAATATCAATACCCGTGATAATGCTCACAGCCCTCGGAACACTTGAGAACAAAACTGCAGCATTTTCCCGTGGCGCCGATGATTACATCGTCAAACCTTTTGAATTTGACGAGCTGTTGGCCCGTGTAAATGCACTATACCGAAGATCTCACCAGATTCATACATTTGACTATTCATATGGGGATGTCACTTATCTGATTGACAGCCGGACACTTCAATGTGGTGACCAGTCGGTGCGGCTCACCAACAGAGAATCCCAGCTATTTGAACTGTTGCTGAGATCAGCAGGAAAGATCGTCAGTCAGGACGAGATCATAGAATCCATATGGGGACTGACCTCAAATGTGGGAAATGGAAATATACTGAATTACATTTATTTTCTGAGAAACAGACTTAAGACAATCCATAGCCATCTTGTGATAAAGGCAGTATACGGCAATGGATATATGCTCGTCTGTGGAGAGGGGGACACATCTACATGATAGCGCAGCTAAAAAAAAGACTTTCCACATTTCTGTCCTCCGTCATTGCGGTCATTCTGGCCGCCATGTCCATACTGCTGCTCCACACTGTGATAAAGGAGTACACAAACAGCACTCATGTATCGTACTCAAGGGATGTAAATCTTTTATACTCATATCTCGAACAGGTGAGCATCCTGGACATTCCGATTCTAACCGAATACAGCGAGAAAAATCTCAATATAGATGTGCTGCGAAACAGCAACACAGTCATGTCGACAAACAGCTTTGCAGAGAGTGCAGCAGTTCTGGAAGCTGCCTCTCCATACTCTCAGCCTATGTACTGGGATGATTATTACAATGCGGTAAATCAAGGGGAAACCAACAGAAGATTTTATACTGTCAGGTATAATCATATAGACTACTGGAACAGCTACAGCATCATAAATATAGGTGGCACTTTCTATACCATACACACAGTATTCAACAATGCTGTATTATCCGCATACAAGACAAAGATAATTATTTTATTTCTGCTCATAACTTCCGCCGCGATCATACTTCTGTCCATCTTCTCATGCATTTTCACGGTCAGGATACTTGTCCCTGTAAATAAGGCATATCAGAAGCAGGATATGTTCATAGCTGTGGCGTCCCATGAGCTGAAAACACCTATAACCATCATCAAATCATGCCTCAACGGACTATCCGGCAGTAAGCCGAACGAGACTGACAATGATTATATTTTAACAGCCCAGAGGGAATGTGACAGGATGACTGATATGGTGAACAATCTTCTGACATTTGCCGATATCAAGAAGTCTGGCAGAGATAATTTTGATGAGGTTCACCCGGAAGATATAATAATAGATTGTTATGATCGCTTTGAACCCATTGCCATTCAGAAAAATGTAGATCTGGTTGTGTCCATACCGGACGACCCGCTGCCGCTTTTCTCCATGGACAGGGACAGAATGCTCCAGTGCATGTCAATTCTGGTCGACAACGCCATATCGTGTACCTCCAAAGGGGCCATATCTATGTCAGTATCTATGAGAGACCAGAGATTGTGTTACCAGATATCTGATACGGGTGATGGGATAAGCGATGAGGACAAGCCTCACATATTTGAGACATTTTACTCAGGGCGCAATGATCACCGGACCCATTTCGGTCTTGGTCTCAGCATTGCCAAAAGTATAGCAGATCTACACAGTGCCGACCTCACCGTATGTGACAACATACCACATGGAAGCATATTTACACTTACCTTTAAACTGTAATTCCATTCTCGACTTGTACTCACACATATAAAAATACCCTCCTTACTGGTTGTCCAGTAAAGAGGGTACATATCATTTCAGTCTCGTAATGCTGGAATATTCTTGTTATGATGTCAGCACCTGTTCCATAACCTGCAGCACACCGCGCTCCTCATTGGATGGGGCGCGGAATCTTGCAAATTTCTCCATGCCGGGCTGCGCATTTGCCACGATATAGCTGTAATATACCGTCTTAAGCATCTCCGCATCATTGAAGTTGTCTCCAAATGCCATCATCTCACTGGTATCAACATCAAGGAGTTCTCCGATCTTTCGCATAGCCATGCCCTTGTCAACACCTTTGTTCATGATGTCTATCCATTCTCTTCCGCCCACAGTGACTGAGAAGTTATCGCCAAAACGAGGCGTATAGATCTCTTTGTACTTCACGGCAGCATCCCCATCAGGAGCAAATATCGTAAACTTATTGGCCTCGACATCAAGGCTCCTCATATCGTCGACAAATGTGAGATTGCTTAAGAATGCACGGAAAAACTTCGCATATTTCTCGTATTTCTTCAGGACATAAGCCCCAGAAAGGGCGCAGAGCACTGCGACTCCATCGGTCTCGTCCTCCACAAATCGTATCATCTTCTGGTACTCTTCCACATCCATCAGGCTCTTATATATGATCTCACCGCAGTTTGATATGGCAGCACCATTATCGCCGATAACCACAAGCTTATCCATCTTGTCTCCAAACATGTTTCTCAGGGTGTACATAGGTCTCCCGCTGGCTACAACAAATCTGATTCCTTTCTCATCCAGCCTGTCAATGTAGTCAAAAAAGCCATCCGGGAGTTTTCCATTTTCCATCAACAATGTGTGATCCATATCTGATGCTATTAATTTTACGTTTTTCATGTTTTTCTTCCTTGTGAATATTCTATGATATCTATTATATACTAACCATGCCACTACCGGCTTATCCCTGCCCCGCTGTTCTCTCGATCCAACTAAGGGCTGCTCTTCGCATCTTACTTTTTATTCAAGGTGACACAATTCTTCTCCAGATCATACTCTCTGGTATATCCGTCATCATCGTACAGCATATAGCTGCTGTTCTTATAGCCAATCAGCTGCATTGTAGTCTTGTCGATATCAGCAACGCACTCCGCCACATCCACGACAGGGATACATTTGCCACTTCTTACAAACAGGATGACCTCATTTTCCGGAACCTCCACGAAATGATGTCCCGCAGGCATCTCCGTCTGCTCCACTGAGCCATCTGCCGTAAACCTTACAAGCAGCATATCCTCTGGCAGATACACATATCTTCCGATGGCATTCTGCGTGTAAACCGGTGCGATCATGATCTCATTTCCAAGCATGAGCTGATCCTCAACATGAGCCGCGATCCTATCATCCGGATATTCAAATGCCAGAGGCTTGAACATCATGTCGTCAGTCAATGCCGCCTTCATGTACTCACTGTATATATATGGAAGCAATCGGTAACGGACACCGATCACATTCCTGAAATCCTCTATATGCTCAAACTGATAGCACTCCTGATTTCTTGTGCCTTCACAGGAATGGTCACGCATGAGCGGAGTGAACACGCCGAGTGCGAGCCATCTGAGAAGAAGGTCTCTGGATGTGTCGCATCCAAATCCGCCGAGATCCGCGCCCGTATACAGGAAACCGCACATATTCATGGACGGAAGCATCTTGATGTTGAGCAGGATGTGTGACCACCACGATTTGTTATCGCCCATCCAGACGCCGCCATAACGATGCATCCCTATATAAGACGATCTGGAGAACAAAAGTCGTCTCTCATCCGGTGAGATCTCGCGAAGCGCCTCGCCTGCCGCCCTTGTCATGTTATATCCAAAGAGGTTGTGAACCTTGTCGTGACGCACCATCTCCCCATCCACATTGTGATACATAGATGCGTAATCCTTCGGATTGTTGGCAACACCTGCCGCCATACCCGAGATGCCCCAGACATCGTCCACAGTCTCGTCCTTCTCAATGAACTTCTTCATAGCTTTCTTCAGCTCGCTCACGCCCTCCGGGGTGAAGAAGATCGCCGGCTCATTCATGTCATTCCAGAAGCCCTCTATACCTGCATCCGTCAGAATCTTGTACTTTGCACCGAACCAGCGTCTCGCCTCAGGGTTCAGCACATCAGGGAAATGTGTATATCCCGGCCATACCGCCGCAACGAAATCACTTCCATCTGCTCTCTTGCAGAAGTAGTTATTTGCCACGCCCTCCTCATACACATCGTAACCTTCCTCAATCTTTACTCCGGCATCGATGATCGGGATCAGGCGTATATTATCCTTTTTCAGATTCTCCACATACTCCGAAAAATCGCCAAAGTCGTCATTTATGGTGAAATCCTTATAGCTGTCCATGTAATCTATATCCATGTAGACCATATCGATCGGGATGTGGTTCTCTCTGTATTTTCTCGCCACCGTCTCAAAGTCCTCCGGTGTCTTGTATCCCCAGCGGCTCTGTCCAAATCCAAATGCAAACTTTGGCGGGATATAACTCCTTCCGATCATCTTCCTAAACTGCTTCGTGATATCATATGGGCTGTCACCTGTTATCACATAGATATCCAAATCTGCGCTGTCACAGAAAATATGCAGCTCATCGCACTTCGTATATCCCACGTCAAATGTGATCGTGGATGGATAGTCAAAATACAGGCCAAATGTCTGCGCTCCTGAAACTATAATAAAGTTGTGTGATGCATACAGTGAGTATACATCCTCGTGATGATGCGGATTGTCTGCATTGTTGCTTATGTACTTGTAGCCTCTCTTGTTGATTCCTCTGTTCGCCTCGCCAAGGCCATACACTATATCACTGTCCTCAAGACCAAATGTGTACGAAAATCCGGCTGTTAAGTCTATATTGCCGTGATCTGGCTGTCCTTTTTCTGCTGCGATATCTACCACTACTGATTCTGTCTGAAATGGCTTTCCGTATGTATACTTCTTTATCATGCTGTCACCTCTATGCATCTCTCTTTTTTCTTCTGTATCTCTTTTTCTTTCTCCTGACCGTCTTGCCGCGCTTTGCCGCCTGTGCCTTTCTGAATTCCTGTATCTGCTCGATCATGGCGGCATAATCCCTCTCGAACAGGATCTCACTTATCTCATGGTGCACGATCTCCGCCGGAAGTCTGTCAACTATAAGTGTCCTGACGAAATCCTTGCTCTTTCCCTTATACATCGGAAGGCTGTAGGTCTCCTGAATATGTGCAAGCTCCGGTCTCCACAATATACGTATGGTACGAAGCAGATCAGCCCGTGGATTTGGCTGCATCTCCCTGACCACGTAGAAATCGATCTTGTGAGTCAGCTTGTCTGACACTCCATCCTCCAGGCCTTCTGCATCTGGCTTGCCATCTGTATCTGACTTGATGCCTGTATCATATTCTTCAACAGATATGATCCCCCAGTAGTCTGGTACATGCTCTGCCACATGACCTGCATGTGTACTTCCCACCACCACGATATTCTGGTCAAAATATAGATCATAGTCTGCTACCTGACTCTCCAGCCGCGTGTATGTATCCGCATCACTTTTTATCTCGATTCCCACTATCTTGTCTGGAATGACCATTACCACATCCGCACGGGAGTTTCCGACGGTCTTCTCCTCAAGGATACGCACCTTGCCATATCGCTCCTCAAGGAAATCAAACAGGGGTTCTCGTATATCTTTATCTAATAACATTTTTCCTCCTGAAATCAATGGTTTGAAGTAATCCTTATATGTATTTTTGTCTGCAAAGTCAAGAAGCTCCCGCTTTAGCTGAGAAAACCAGGGCAGACCGCTCATAAAGTGAGCTTTCCGCCCTGGTTTCTATGTGAACATAATATTATCAGCCCTTGTTCACAAGCTCTGTGAACTTCTTAAGCGCATCCTTCGCCTCTGGTGAAATGTTCCTTGGAACTGCAATTCTCACGGTAACATAATGATCTCCATGGGTATTGCCGCCCCTCGCCTGGACACCCTTGCCACGAAGCCTTATCTTGCTTCCCGACTGAGTACCCGGTGCTATCTTGCACTTCACATCACCGAACATGGTGTGGACCAATATCTCTCCACCGAGAACTGCCGTGTCAAATGGCACAAGAGCCGTGGTGTATATATCCAGACCCTTTCTCTCATAACCTGCCTTGTCTCTTACATTGACCTTCAGCAGCATATCTCCAGGCTGCCCCTTGCCGGTTCCGGGATATCCCTTGCCAGCCAGTCTTATCACACCGCCGTTGTCTATACCCGCCGGAATGTGTACAGTGAACTGGGAACTTCCTCCCCGTCCATCATTGAACGACAGAGTCTTGTCGCAACCATATACTGCATCATCAAAATCTACCGTGACACTTGCCTCCATATCTCTGCCCCGCGCATTGAAGCTTCCCTGACCGAATCCGCCAAATCCGCCTCTCTGTGAGCGTCCACCGCCGCCAAAGAACGAGCCAAATATATCGCCAAACATATCACCGAAGTCTCCACCCTCAAAGTGGAAGCCTCCGCCTCCGAATGGATCACCACCGGCAGCTCCACCGGAGCCATCGAATGCAGCCATTCCAAACTGATCATACATCTTCCTCTTCTCGGCATCAGACAGTACCGCGTAGGCCTCAGAGGCCTCCTTAAACTTCTCTGCAGCCGTCGCATCGCCAGGATTCGTGTCCGGGTGGTATTTCTTCGCCAGGGTTCTATATGCTCTTTTTATCTCAGCGTCTGTGGCTGTCTTTGATACGCCGAGAACTTCATAATAATCTCTTTTTGAAGCCATGATTCCTACCTCCCGATAAGCCTATGTATAGTTTAACACTATCTGTCAAGTGATTCCATATTTTTAATGTTAAAATACACACATATTATCTGGCAATTTTTAGTCATTTTTTATTTAATTAAAGTATAAAAAAAGCACCTCCACCGATGATTCCACCAGTGGAGATGCATTCGTATGGCTAATGCTATTATCCTACTGCTTTACGTTGAAAGCTTTGATTCCAGGATATACAGCTGAGTCGCCAAGCTGCTCTTCGATTCTGAGGAGCTGGTTGTACTTTGCAACTCTCTCTGATCTTGAAGGAGCACCTGTCTTGATCTGGCATGTGTTGAGTGCTACTGCGAGATCTGCGATAGTTGTATCCGCTGTCTCACCTGATCTGTGTGATGATATTGCTGTGTATCCAGCCTTATGAGCCATCTTGATAGCCTCAAGTGTCTCTGATACTGAGCCGATCTGGTTAAGCTTGATAAGGATACAGTTTGCGCATCCCATCTCGATACCCTTTGCAAGTCTCTCTGTATTTGTAACAAACAGATCATCACCGACAAGCTGGACCTTGTCGCCAAGTCTTGCTGTGAGCTTCTGCCATCCTTCCCAATCCTCCTCATCGAGACCATCCTCGATTGAGATGATAGGATACTTCTCAACAAGCTTTGCCCAGTGCTCGATGAGCTGCTCTGCTGTATACTCTGTTCCAGCCTTTGGAAGCTTGTACCAGCCCTTGCCCTTCTCGCTCTTCCACTCTGATGAAGCAGCATCCATAGCGATCTTGAAGTCCTTACCCGGCTCATATCCAGCCTTCTTTACGGCCTCGAGAATTGTCTCGATAGCCTCCTCGTCAGACTTAAGTGCCGGGGCAAATCCACCCTCATCACCTACTGATGTAGCAAGGCCTCTCTCTTTGAGGATTCCTGCAAGTGCGTGGAATACCTCTGCACACCATCTCAGACACTCCTTGAATGATGGAGCGCCAACTGGCATGATCATGAACTCCTGAACGTCAAGCCCTGATGACAGAGCATGACATCCACCGTTTACGATGTTCATCATTGGAACTGGAAGCTTGTTTCCTGAGATTCCACCGAGGAATCTATAAAGAGGAATGTCAAGTGAGATTGAAGCTGCTCTTGCTGCTGCGATTGAAACTGCAAGGACAGCATTTGCTCCAAGGTTTGACTTGTCCTTTGTTCCATCAGCCTTGATCATTGCTGCATCAACTGCATATATATCAGACGCATCCATTCCTGTAAGTACGTCATTTATAGTAGTATTTATATTCTCTACTGCCTTCTGGACGCCCTTGCCGAGGTATCTTGACTTGTCTCCGTCGCGAAGCTCAAGTGCCTCAAACTCACCTGTGGAAGCTCCACTTGGCGCCGCACCACGACCTACTGTTCCATCTGCCAGATACACCTCCGCCTCAACTGTTGGATTTCCTCTTGAATCAAGGATCTCTCTTCCTATTACCTTTTCAATCTCAAGATAATTCATCATTTTTATATTTCTCCTTTCGTCGCGCGAGTATAACCCCTGCTGTCCCTCCGATTCAGCAGTTTACAGAGGGTACAGGAGCTCACATGATCTACAATGTTAGTTTAAGCTAACTTATATTTAAAATCAACATAAGTAGTTGCTCATATTTTATCATTTAGCATTTTTCGTCATTATCCGAGTGCCACATCCAGCACCATCATAAGGGCGAAGCCCACCGCCGCACCGATGGTTCCTATATTGGTATGCTCGCCCGCCTGAGACTCAGGTATCAGCTCCTCTATGACCACATAAAGCATGGCTCCCGCCGCAAATGCAAGGAAATACGGAAGAAGTGGTGTGACCTGGACAGCCAGCAGTGCCGTGAGGAAACCTCCGACCGGCTCCACAGCTCCGGACAGCGTTCCATACAGAAATGCCTTCTTCTTGCTCATGCCCTCGCCAACAAGCGGCATGGACACAATTGCACCTTCCGGGAAGTTCTGTATAGCGATTCCTATGGAAAGTGCAAATGCACCTGTGATGGACACGCCCATATTGCCCATGGCTGCGCCTGCGTACACAACGCCCACTGCCATGCCCTCGGGGATATTGTGGAGCGTGACTGCAAATATCATCATGGTCGTCTTCTGAAGCTTTGACCTGACGCCCTCCGGTTTGTCACTTTCCAGATGAAGGTGAGGTATCACCGTGTCAAGGACAAGCAGGAATATGATTCCAAGAGCAAATCCGATAAGTGCCGGCAGCCACGCTATCTTTCCCTGTGCCTCCGCCATGTCTATGGACGGAATGAGCAGTGACCATATGGACGCCGCGATCATGACCCCCGCCGCAAACCCGAGCAGAGCCTTCTCCACAAGCGGGGATATCTTATCTTTCATAAGGAAAACCATGGCCGCTCCCAGTGTTGTTCCGGCAAATGGTATAAATAATGTTATGAACTCTGACATTTCATCACCTCTTTATAATATGTATTCTGTCTATACTATATTCGTATAACCTCTTCATTAGTTCATTTTTTTAAATTGCGACTACAATTTAATTGAACAGGCGTACTTTGTCAACACAAGTTTTTGCATATGATAGAAGTTATCAATACCGGGCCAAAATGCTTCGCATTTCGACAATTTAAGTGCTATAATACCTGAGGTTATGCTATAATAGGCATGGTTGTACCAGCTTGGATATATTTGTATGCAAATGGAGATAAATATGAAGAGAACAGAACGAATGATCTGAGTATTTTTTATTTGACATAATTATTTATAGAAAGCATAATAAGTGATACATTTAGTCGTACGGATCATAAGTCCGTACAAATACAATAAAAGACACATTCCAAGGGGAAAAGTATGAAAGAGAATTTACAATTTACAGCTTTATTGGATATTTTAAGCAGGCAGGATCTTATAACTGAATATTCGGAGGATTGCAAAGACATCACTCCTTCCCATATAACCATCAATTCCAAGGATGTGGTCCCAGGTACATTCTTCGTGTGCAAGGGTGCCTCATTTAAGGAGGATTACCTGAAATCAGCCATCGCACAGGGCGCCATCGTATATTTGTCACAGCAAAAGTACGACGACGTGGACATTCCTTATATTATTGTAAATGATATAAGAAAGGCCATGGCTCTTGCTGCCAGATGGTTCTTCGGCAATCCAGGCGATAACATGACCAAGGTCGGAATCACCGGAACAAAGGGAAAGACCACAGTTACATTTGTCATGAAGGATATACTGGACAAATACACCGACAACAGATGCTCAGCATTCTCAACCCATGAGATTGATGTTGGAACAAAGGTTTTTGAGACCACTCTCACCACACCTGAGCCTATTGAACTCCAGACATACTTCGACATGGCTGTAGATGAAGGCTGTACACACTGTATAATGGAAGTTTCTTCCCAGGCCATGAAGATGAACCGTATCTACGGAGAGCACTACAAGGTCGGAGTATTTACCAATATCGACTACGATCACATCAGCCCGACAGAGCACGCCTCCATGGAGGACTATCTCGGATGCAAGGTATCCTTCCTGAAGCAGTGCGACAACGTTGTGCTGTACAGTGACACAAGATATTTTGAGACTATATATAATGAAGTAAGAGACAAGCACGTTGTTGTATACGGAAGCAAGGAATCAATTGAAAAGCTCATGTCAAGGGATGACGATTTCTTTGAAAAGGATACTGACTTCGCCAGCATCCACAATGAAGATCTCACAGACCATAACAGCTACTTTGAGCTTATATACGGAGGAGAGAACAGAGCATACAACACCAACCTGATCGGTGATTACAATGTTGAAAATATTGTTGCCGCCATCATCTCCTCTCTTCTCATTGGCATTCCAAATGATCAGATCAGAAGCAGCATCAGAGATGTATATGTTCCGGGAAGACTACAGGTATATCACTGGAAGGATCGCACATTTATGATCGACTACGCACACAACTATATAAGCATGTACAGACTGTATGAGATGGTTAAAAAGACCATGAAGCCAAAGTCTATAACCGTTGTATTCGGCTGTGGCGGTGAGCGTTACAAGAAGCGCCGTGAGGATATGGGAAGACTTGCTGAGCAGTATGCCGACAAGGTTGTTCTCACCATGGAGGATCCGGGCTTTGAGTCCTGTGAGGAGATCTGCAAGGAGATCAAGCAGTACATCACAAAGCCTTGCTATATAATCGTTGACAGGGAGCAGGCTCTCACAAGAGCCCTCGACGAGGCTCAGCCTGGCGAGCTTGTCATCACGACTGGAAAGGGTATTGAGAGTACCCAGAGAATCAACGGAACCTTTGTGCAGTGTCACTCTGATGCGCAGGTTATTGAGCACTGGCTGACAGAGCATCCGGAGGAATGATAAACGAACGGTAATTGATCTGCTCCGTTTACAGGTATTGAAAAGGCTGGTCACTATATCTGTAATCCCATCACGTTCGACTGCTGTCGCTTCAGAATTTTCCATTTGCACTCGCTTACGACCGCGATAAGAGCGTTGCGGTCTTCAGCTCGGCAGGAAAATCCTGAAGCTCGGCAGTCTTCACTACCGATGGGATTACAGATATAGTGACCAGCCTTTAATATAGTTTGTAGACGGAGCAGACCAATTACCTGTGTTTTGACTGAACATTAGATATGCAATGGTAAACCACAGGTTTATTGCCTTTCTTGCGGCTCAGCTTATAATGAATAGTAGAAACGGGGCGAAAGCGCTGTTATGCAGGTGACAGGAGTTGCCTATCAGACTGACGTAAACTTAATAGTCGTAGCAGGCTGTAGAGTGATGATGCGTGTGATGTTCCGGGAAACAGTGCATGGCTGAGCTTCATAAGGGTTGTTTGTTTACCAAAACCCGGATAGGCAGAGATGCCGAAAGAAAACATTCAGGGAGTTCTACTAAGTAGAACTCCTTTTTATCTGTTATCTTCCACCACTTTCTCCCTCATCTTCGGATCGAATTTCCCATTTCGGATCATTGCTATCTCCCGTTTGAACGGCTCATAGCTTTTCTTGCTGTTTTCCAGGTCTTTGATGTATGGGGATTCCAGGATCTTTGGGACTTCCATGAAGTCTGGGTGGTTCATGATGTACATGAGCGGTTCAAAACCTATCTTGCCAAACCCAAAGTTCTCGTGTCTGTCTTTAGCCGCTCCCGGTTCATTCTTGCTGTCGTTCATATGGAACACGGCTATCTGATCTTTGCCGATGAGTCTGTCGAACTTCTCCACAACTCCATCGAAATCATGTATGATGTCGTAGCCCGCATCGCTGGTGTGACAAGTGTCAAAGCACACACGAAGCTTGTCATTATGACTCACTCCATCATAGATTCGCGCAAGCTCCTCAAAGTTTCTTCCAATCTCACTGCCCTTTCCCGCCATGGTCTCCAGAGCTATGTGGCATGCGGTGTCCGCGGTCAGGACTTCATTCAGGCCCTTTACTATGCTTGCAATTCCCTTGTCCACGCCCTCTCCTACATGTGAGCCCGGATGAAGGACTATGGTCTGTGATCCCATCGCTGTCGCCCTGTCAATCTCCTTTGCGAGGAATTCCACTGCGATTTCATAAGTCGCAGGATTTACTGTATTTGCAAGATTGATTATATACGGCGCATGGACCACGAACTCCTCTATGCCGTTCTGAGCCATGAGTTCATGTGCCTCCTGTATCCTAAGCTCCGATATATCTTTGCGTCTCGTATTCTGTGGTGCGCCTGTGTAGAGCATAAATGTATTTGCGCCAAATGCCACAGCATCCTTCACTGAGCCTAGCATCATCTCCTTGCCCGACATACCCACATGACATCCTAATTTCAACATAATTTATCTCCATTCATTCTAAACTGGTTTCAGTTTACTCTATCCTCGCCGACTGCACAATACGCTGCCGCTACAATCAATAAATAGCTTTTTCTAATTTTACCATATATTATGTAGACTGTTCGCAAATCATTTGGTAAACTAAATACCAGAAACCAACTTATATTATACATTTGGGAGAAAACCGCTATGCAATTAAAAAATGTACTAATCGTCGTAAATGACATTGAACGATCAAAAAAATTTTACAAAGATATCTTCGGGCTTGAGGTTATCTTGGACAACGAGGGAAATGTGATCCTGACGGGAGGGCTGGTCCTTCAGGATGCAACTATTTGGGCTGAATTCATTGAAAATCTTGTAATTCCACATAACAATGCTTCGGAGTTATATTTTGAAGAAAATAATATCGAGGAGTTTGCACAAAAACTTGATGAGTCGCCATACGACATTGAATATGTCAATCGTCTCATGACTCATTCATGGGGACAAAAAGTCATCAGATTCTATGATCCTGACGGCAATCTTATCGAGGTTGGAACGCCATAATTTTTCCTATATCCATTCCCTCTATTTCATGTTACAATTAATGACATATTACCCAATTGGAGGACAAATTTTTATGAGTAACACAGGAAGAACCTGTAAGGTTCACTACACAGGAACATTCAACGACGGAACAAAGTTCGATTCTTCATATGACAGGGGCGAGCCTATCGAGTTCGTTTGCGGTGCAGGACAGATGATTCCGGGATTTGATCAGGCAGTTGAGGGCATGAACGTTGGCGATATCATCGATGTACATCTTCGTCCTGAGGACGCATACGGAATGCCTGACCCGGAGGCCATCATCAAGGCTCCTCTTGCAGATATGCCTGGCGCTGAGAATCTTGAGGTCGGTAATCAGGTATACCTTGCCAATTCCATGGGACAGCAGTTCCTTGTAAAGGTCATTGAAAAAGATGACGAATCCATCACATTTGATGCAAACCATGAGATGGCCGGCAAAGAGCTCAACTTCAAGATAGAGCTTGTATCAGTGGACTAATAGTAACGATACTTATGTTAGAAGGAACCTTTTCACACTTGACGTCAGTTCCGACGGTCTGTCCCACCCAATTGGACGGACAGTGTGATCCGATTATATAAGGAGGCGGGAATCGTGAACATTTACATAGACGAATCAGGTTCTATCAATAAATATGCCACAAACGATCAGTATTTCGTGGTGTCTATGATCCATGTCCTCGATCCCGTCGCCCTTGAGCGTGCTTACAAGAGATTTATTTCTTCCAACTATGAGATGCTTCTTGATCTGGACAGTGATAAGGTCGATGACATGACCGGCAAGATCACCAAGCACGGCGGGAGAATGTTCCGGGACGGCAAATTCCGTGAACTAAAAGGTGCACAGTTTGACAGAGACATGAAGCACATATTTGTGGATTACTTCTCCAGAAAGCATCACTTTGACGTGTACTATATCATGATGAAGAATGAAAATCTGCCGAACCGCTTCTTCGACAACATCTCCAGGACATTCAACTTCTCCATCAAATCTGCCCTGCTCTACTTCATACAGAATGGATATCTTCCTGACGAGGACTGCTTTCTGCAGCTTGACGAGAGGAATGAGCGGGTGGAGAACAAATCATTCCTTGAAAATTACCTGAACACTGAGCTTTCACTGTCAGGTCAGGTCGCAGGTAATTTCTCAGTGAGCTACTTTGACTCGGCCTGCAACAAATTTGTGCAGATAGCGGATGTATTTTCTAATCTGTTCTATTCTCACTTGCAGACCGGACACTATACTGATGAGCTGGAGCTTATGAGGGAACTGGGGATACTTAAAGGAGTCTATGAATTGACATAAATTAATTGTCAAATTTTCTGTTCTTACAATATATTGATTTTTTCCAGTATAAATTGTTTTCTCATTATGTATATTGTTTTTTCATTTTGCATATGATATAATTACCACAGAAATTAAAGAAGATATTTCTATCAGCTCTATACACTAAGCTGACGAAAACCCCAGAGGTTGCACCCTCTGGGGTTTTCTCCGTCTTTTGGGCAAGGCGACGTATTCCCTGGGCTGATCACCACACTACCTATCTCTATCCAGCCACTTGCAAATATAGTAAGCCACTATACCTGCCACAATAGAAATAACCAAAGAAGATATGATATCTATCATGCTCTACCCCCCTTTCTATGCCCATCTAGGGGTGGCAACTACAACAGTATATCATATCTCAGTATATGTTTCGACATACTAAACCATAATTATTGAAATTAGGGCTAAAAGTCCGTGCATACACGGACTTTGGATCGTTGTTCACATAATCAAAAAGGGATTGAACCTTGCGACCCATATCGCGGTTTCAATCCCTTTTTTGAAATATTTAAAATACCAATTGCCTCCGAGCGATGCTCACACAGAACACTTACATAGATAAACGCACTATCGAAGGACTTACTGTTGGTACTTATATATTATCACATTTTGTCTCATAAAACAATGAGTCTGCGTTAAATTCATAAATTTTTTTGAGACATTTCCAAAACGCAATTACTCTTTTGTCTGCTCTCTTCTGCTCCGTCCATGTCCAAACGCCAGATAGCCTATGAAAAGAACAAACAATGCTGCAACTCCCATCCAGATACACAGCAGTTTTGGTCCCTTCGGGGCAAATGTATCATAGTATCCCTTGAAATAGATTACCACAATTATAAGCGGCAGCACGTATGACATGTATTTTCTGAGGTACTGCGGAAACGGCTTACCGATACCGTTGTCTGCCTCAGCGACAAAGTTTTCAAATCCCCATCCATTCTTTCTTGTACAGAACAGGACAAAAAGTAATGATCCGAGTGGGAGGATATTTCCCGATACGAGAAAATCTTCCAGATCCATGATATTTGTACCCGCTCCCATCGGAGTGATTCCTGAGAGCATATTGAATCCAAGCACAGCCGGCAGGGAGAGCACTGATATACCGATCAGATTTATAATAAGTGACTTCTTTCTCTTCCATCCAAACATATCTATACTTATCGATATGATATTCTCAAACACCGCGATAACCGTGGAAAGCGCCGCAAATGACATGAATATGAAGAACAGAATTCCCCACACTCTGCCTCCCGGCATGTGGTTGAACACATTCGGCAGGGTCATAAACAGAAGTGATGGTCCCTTGTCCGGGCTGATCCCGTACGCAAAGCATGCTGGCAATATGATGACTCCGGCCATGAGTGCCACAAATGTATCAAGGTACATAACACTCTTCGCCTCGCCAGACAATTTTCTCTCCTTGCCTATATAACTTCCAAATATCTCCATGGATCCCATACCTACACTGAGTGTAAAGAACGCCTGGGTCATGGCGTCAAATAATACATTGCCCCAGCCTCTGGCATTTGCACGCTCGATACTTGGAACAAGATAGAACTTAAGTCCTTCTTCGTTGCCCGAGAGCATGAGCGAATTCACTGCCATGACTATCATCAGAACTATAAGTGCAAGCATCATGATCTTTGTCACTCTCTCCACTCCGTTCTGAAGTCCCAGTGAACATATACCTATGCAGCACACGATGACCGCAAGTGTGATTGCGACCATAAGTCCCGGTGATGCAAGCATCCCTGTAAATTTGTCTTCTATTGCTTCTACTGACCCACCATGAAGCTGTCCTGATCCCATGACGTACACATAGTATACCATCCAGCCCGCTACCATAGTATAGAACATCATCAGCAGATAGTTGCCGGCATAGGCATACCAGCTGAATTTATGCCAGTTGCCGCCCTTCGGCGCAAGCTCCTTAAGCGCTGAACCAACGCTCTTGCCACTCCCTCTGCCTATCGCAAACTCACAGGTAAGGATAGGATATCCCAGAAGCAGCAGACACAGCAGATATATCACGATAAATATTGCTCCGCCATTCTGCCCGCATATATACGGGAACTTCCATACATTTCCAAGACCAATAGCACATCCCGCCGATACGAGGATGAACCCCAGTCTGGAGGCGAACTTTTCTCTGTCGCCGTTGTTACTTTCTTTACTCATACAATCTTCTTTTGCAGATGTCTGTAAAAATGGCACCTGCCTCCTTCTATTATATATTATCAGGATTATCAGGCTGGCACTATGTGTCGATTTTCAAAACCTGATACGCCCTTTGTCTGTGTCAAACATCTACTTCAAGCCATTACATTATGTATTTTCCATCTCTGCTGACACATACCCTGTGATTGTAACATACATTACAGCATTTGTGTGTTTAAACTTTTACAGATTAAAGCAAATTTTATCCCATATTTGAACCAGATAAAATACAGGTATTTTTATGTTTGCTGCGCGTTTTCAACAAGTATATTTTCCTGCAAAATAAATCTATTAATTTACATATAAAGGATTACATTTTTCCATATTATATTTTATTATAATGAGTAGAATGTTCTTAATACTAATAAGACCGTTCTCCGTATTTTGAGGCAGATTTCTGTGTGGGTTTGCAGTACCTTATACCTTAAACCACCAGCGCATAGCTGCAAGTGCGCTGCTCATATTATGGAGGAACGAATAGTAACGCATGCGCCGCGCGAAGTGCATTTATATGCGCATGCTGCATTTTTATAAGGAGGACATTTATTATGGCTACATGGCTTAAAGATGCAATTTTTTATGAGATATACCCACAGAGTTTTTATGATACCAACGGCGACGGTATCGGTGATTTCAACGGAATCACTGCAAAGCTTGACTATATCAAGTCTCTTGGATGCAACGCTATCTGGATGAATCCTTGCTTTGATTCACCATTTTCCGATGCAGGCTACGATGTAAGGGATTACAAGAAGGTTGCCGAGAGATACGGAACAATGGAGGACATAGAGAACCTCTTCGCTGAGGCTCACAAGAGGGACATGCACATTCTCCTCGACCTGGTTCCAGGCCACACATCTGAGGAGCATGCATGGTTTACCGAGAGCAAAAAAGCTGAGCAAAATGAATACTCAGATAGATATATGTGGACTGACGGATGGCTCTGTGGCGGTGCAGGTCTCAACTACATCGCAGGAGAATCACCAAGAAACGGTGCCTACATCGTCAACTTCTTCAAGTGCCAGCCGGCTCTCAACTATGGAGTGCTTAATCCAACTGAGAGATGGCACAAGAGCATGTACGATCCTGCATGTATCGCAACCAGAGAGGCTATGAAGGACATATGCCGCTTCTGGCTCGACAAGGGCTGTGACGGCTTCCGTGTAGATATGGCAGATTCACTTGTAAAGCATGATGATGCGAACAAGAGCGGAACAGTTGCCGTATGGCAGGACATTCTCGGCGATATACACGCTGAGTACCCTGAGTCAGCATTTGTATCTGAGTGGGGAAAGGCTGAACAGTCAATCAAGGCCGGCTTCGACATGGACTTCTATCTCGACTGGATGGGCAACGGATATAACTCTCTGGTAAGAGATTACGAAGCTCACCTGAATGCATTTGCATCTCTTCCAGAGTCACTTGACGACAGCACGGAGAACAACAGCTTCTTCAAGGCTGACAGCAAAGGAACCTGCGACCACTTCATTGATGAATACATGGGAAGATACGAGCAGATAAAGGACAAGGGTGCTATAGCCCTCATCACAGGAAATCACGACACTACACGTATCAGCTACGGACTCTCGGAGGATGAGTTAAAGCTTGCCTACGCATTCTTCCTGACAATGCCTGGCAATCCATTCATCTACTATGGCGATGAGATCGCTATGAAATTCAGAAGCATGGCAAGCAAGGAGGGCGGATTCACCAGAACCGGCTCAAGAACTCCTATGCAGTGGACAAGCGGTGACAACATGGGCTTCTCATCAGCGCCTGCCGACAAGCTCTATCTGCCGGTTGATCCTGCAGAAAATGCCGCAAATGTTGAGGCTTCCGAGGCAGATCAGAACTCCCTGCTCAATACAGTGAAGGCCCTCACTTCTCTCAGACGTTCACAGACCGATCTGCTGGACAAGAGCAACCTTGAGATCATCAGCAGAAAGCCACTTGTATATAAGAGAGGGAATCTACTCCTTGCAGTGAACCCTAAGAATACGGACACCCAGTCAAGGAAGCTTGCTGAGCTGACTGGTGACGCAAAGGTTATCTATTCTATAGCAATAAACGGCACACAGCCAGGTATCGCTGACGGAGTTATCACTCTTCCGGCACAGAGCTTTGTTGTGATAAGCTGCTAATTTGGAACAATATATAACAACTCAATAACCATATAAAAAGGTCATTACATAATATGGCAATCATCCATACGGATTTCATTCCAAATGTGGATTGCACATATTATGCGATGGCCTCTTTTTATCTTCTTCCCTGTGGTCATCTCCCCAAACTTGTGGTAATATTTAATGGATTATATGCTCATGTGCCACGACAGAATAAGTGCACATGACATACAGGATTATAAAGGAGAACAAGATTATGAACATGCAGGAAGCTACAAGCATCATGAAGGCTGACAGCTACAAAATGGCTGCACTTTCAGAAGATACAAGAAACAATATACTAGTACATGTAAAGGACGCACTCATCGCACATAAGGATGAGATATTTGCGGCAAATGCAAAGGACATGGCTGCTGCCGAGGAGAACGGGATCGCAGCATCAGTCAAAAAGAGACTGAAGTTCGACGAGCACAAGCTCGCTGACGTGACAAATGGAATCGATGAGCTCATAAAGCTCCCTGACCCGGTTGGACAGATCCAGCTCAAGAGAGAGCTTGACGAGGGGCTGGTCCTTCAGAGAGTCTCCTGCCCTATCGGTGTCATCGGAATCATATTCGAGGCAAGACCGGATGCGCTGGTCCAGATATCATCATTGTGCATCAAGAGCGGCAACTGCGCAGTACTCAAGGGTGGCAAGGAAACTGCCAACACCAACAAGGCTCTCTTCGATGTGATCTACAGCACAGCCGTTGCAAACGGAGCACCAGAGGGCTGCATGCTCCAGGCAAGCCAGCACAACGAGATCGATGAGCTTCTGTCATGCAACAAGTCCGTTGACCTGCTCATACCTAGAGGCTCAAATGCATTTGTGCAGTATATAATGAACAACACCAAGATCCCTGTCATGGGACACGCAGACGGAATCTGCCACACATACATAGACAAGGATGCGGATATTGAAAAGGCAATCCCTATCATCATAGACGCCAAGACACAGTACACCGCCGCCTGCAATGCAACGGAGACACTTCTCGTCCACAGAGATGTGGCAAAAGAAATGCTTCCGGTCATGGCAAAAGCACTTAAGAAACACGGTGTAAAGCTCCGCGGAACCGCCGAGGCAGCGGAGATCATCAATCAGGCTGAACGCAATATGAGCAGCCATAACGTTTTTGAGATCATGGGAGACGACGATTTCAATACCGAGTATCTTGACCTGGTGCTCTCAGTCAAGATCGTGAACAATGTGCAGGAGGCGATCTCACACATCAACCACTTTGGTTCACATCACACTGACTGTATCGTGACTGAGAATAACGAGACCGCCGCCCTCTTCATGCAGCTTGTCGATTCGGCCGGAGTATACCAGAACTGCTCCACAAGATTTGCCGATGGATTCAGATACGGATTTGGCGCAGAGGTCGGAATCAGCACAAGCAAGATCCATGCAAGAGGCCCTGTAGGACTTGAGGGACTTGTAACCTACAAATACAAGCTTTACGGACATGGACAGATAGTTGATGACTACGCAACCGGAAAGAAGCAGTTCCATTTCAAAGACCTGTAGAATAATAAACGATCATCAGCGGGGACTCTCTCATGTACATCAGTCCTCGCTGATGCATTTACTATATAAATAGGAATTACATAAAAATGAAAACAATACTGAAAATATTCAAAAACGACCTGATCGGTATCAAAAAAAGTATACTCACAATAGTTCTCGCCGTTGGACTGTGCATACTGCCTGCGCTGTATGCATGGTTCAACATATTTGCAAACTGGGATCCATATGCCAATACCGGCAATATCAATATCGCCGTCGTCAACCTGGACAAGGGCTACACAGATGCGGACGGCAACGAGATGAACATGGGCCAGTCAGTGGCCGATAAGCTGAAAAGCCAGACCAGTATCGGCTGGGTATTTCCGGAATCTGAAAAGTCCGCCATCGGCGGTGTGAAATCAGGCACCTACTATGCCGCCGTCATCATTGATGAGGATTTCTCCTACAACATGTTCAATGCCCTGACGGACAACTTCGTAAATCCAAGCTTCACCTACTATGAAAATGAGAAGAAAAATGCCGTGGCACCTAAGATAACCGACACTGCAGTCTCAACGCTCAAGACAAGCATCAACGAGACCTACGTCAAGGCGATATCACAGAAGCTTATCACTGCCATTGACGACTCCGACACAGATCTGTCGAAGGATCTCAAGGGAACGGATTTCATCACAGCACTCAAGACCGTCGATGACAATCTCGCCGGATACCAGAAAACCATAGATTCCATAATCAAGGCAAATAACAAACTCAAGACCAGCACAAAGCTCAAGGACGCAACTGACAGGAGCAGCAAGCTTCTGTCCGATGCGGGTTCCGCCATTGATTCAAGCATGTCCGATATAGACTCAGTGGGCTCAACCTACTACACTGTCAGGAATTCTCTTCAGGATCAGATTGACAGCATCGCGCAGGACATACAGAATCTGAAAAGCTCTGCAAAGCTTATCCATATGAAGGATGATGCAGAGAACATATCTGCCGATCTTGAGAATATCAAGGCAGATGCAGACAAACTTCAGCAAAAGATCGATGCAGTCGACGAATATATCAAATCTCTTGACATAAGCAACACGAATGAGGTTTCAGATGCACTCAACAAGCTTGACAAGCTGAAAACAGAGGTTAAGAAGATTTCCTCTCTCACCGCTGACACCATCGATAGTCTGGATATATCTGCGATCACAAATGCAGAAAATGCCGTATCAGATAAGCTCGACCAGATCATCGACTCTGTCTCAGACATAGATGACACATTTACCAGCCAGGTCATTCCTGACATGGACAACATTATCCTGAACATCAAAAATGCACTGAAAAACGCTCAGGATCTGTTAAATACCCTGAATTCTACCATCAGCAGTGCAAGCTCTGTATTTGACAATTATAAGGTGACTATTGCATCAATGAACACCAGTCTCACAGACCTCTCCGATCTCATAAGTGGTATACGTGACAAGATCCAGACCGCCACAGACGAGATCAACAAGGCCGCCGACAGCGAGGTGACCGACATGATCATCGCCTTCCTCAACGGAGACTCAGAGGCGCTGGCGTCATTCCTGTCAAAGCCTGTTGCTGTCGAGGAACATTACTACTACAGCATTGCCAACTACGGCTCGTCCATGGCACCATTTTACTCAGTGCTTGCCATCTGGGTCGGAATGACAATTCTCGTCTCCCTCATGAAGGTGCATGTGAAGGATGCGGACTATCTGAAGGATACCAGACCACACCAGTTGTTCTTTGGAAGATACCTTATTTTCTTCCTGTTGTCTCAGCTTCAGGTTCTGGTCATAGTGCTTGGAGATCTGTTCCTGCTGAAGATACAGTGTCTGCACCCATTTGCATTCTGGGCAACTGCGGCACTCGCAGGGCTGACATTTTCAATATTGATATATTCACTCACCATATCATTTGGCGACATAGGCAAGGCCCTCGCTGTTGTGATCATGGTGCTGCAGATAGCGGGGAGCGGTGGAACCTACCCTATAGAGGCTCTTCCGAACTTCTTCAGACAGGTGTACATATTCTTCCCATTCCCATATGCGATAAATGCAATGCGTGAATGTATTGGCGGAATGTATCACGCAGACCTGTTCAAATATCTGCTTGAATTGTCAATTTTCATTGTGGTTGCACTGGTCATAGGACTTATAATCAGAAAACCATTTATCCATATCATGCACTTCATCGAGAAACGTATGGAAGATACGGATATGATGTAATGCAAATAAGGAGGAACACCCATGAACGAAGATACAAATTCAAATACAACCAGCACCGAGCCATCTGACATAAAGTCCCAGGTGCTTGCATTCAGAGACAATGCCCATGCAGCAAATGTAAAAAAGCTGAAGGCGGGTATTAAGTGTATATTCACTGTTCCCGCATGCTTCCTTATCCTGCTCTTTCTGACCGGCAGCTCCAAGATCATATTTCTTGTTCTGTGGATCGCCAGCCTGTTCATAATCGCGGCGTATCTGATACATGTGGAATACTCGGATTACAAGGTACAGGAGATGGTTAACTCGCTTCAGGATACGGAAGATAATATTGACGGCCTCATCGACATCAACAGCATATATACAAAAGTCGCTGCACCGAAGAAGAAGCTGGACGACATAATAACAAATGTAAAAACAGACATTCAGACACAGATCACCGCCGTGCAGGACAAGGTGGCTGAGATGGCTGAGGCTGTGCAGAATGATCAGAGTGTGTCTGTGCAGTCTGATGAGCAAAACGAGACAGTTCAGACAGATGAACATGGCGACTCGGTTCAGACGGATGAACATGGCGACTCGGTTCAGACGGATGAACAGGATGAAGCCACAGAAAACACAGAAGCTGACAAGGAGGAATTATCATGAAAAACATTTGGCGTGTATACATATCTGATCTGCGCAGAATCACCACAAATGTTGTCGCACTGTCCATAGTCATGGGTCTGTGCATAATCCCTTCCCTGTATGCGTGGTTCAACATCCTGTCAAACTGGGATCCGTATGGAGAGTCCGCCACCTCACTCATGAAGATCTCCGTCTACTCTGAGGATGAGGGAATCGAGATGAGCGGAATAAATCTGACCATCGGAGACATGGTGATCGAAAGTCTTGAAAACAACAACACTATCGACTGGACATTTGCCGATAATAAAGATGAGGCACTTGAACTCATCGCCAGCGGGGAATGTTATGCCGGAATAATCATACCAAAGGACTTCACGGCGAACATGCTCAGCATACTAAATGGCAACATCGTCAATCCAAATATCGAATACTACGAGAACAGCAAGAAGAACGCCATTGCCACCAAGATAACCGGCAAGGTCAAGACGACCGTCCAAAACGAGATAAACACAAAGATCATAAGCACGCTGACCGAGGTATTTGCAAATGCCGGAGATTTCATTTCTGGAAATAACATAGACGGTTCAGACCTCGTTGCCGGTCTTGAGAGCAAACTGGAACAGATCTCATCCACGCTGGACAATTACGTCTATATGCTGAATACATTTTCACTGCTCACAGAGTCTGCATCAGATGCCATCGATACCACTCAGCTTCTGTTTCCAAGCATAGACAGCATGGCACAGAGCGGCTCAAGCAGTCTTGGAAATCTGAGTGACAGCGCAGGCATAAGCAGCGACGTTGCAGACACCTCGATATCACTGCTGAACACAGGTCTCGACATGATCTCTGACAGACTTACAGAGCTTGGTAAAACCGTGGACAGCCTCTCAAGAACCCACGATATCGGATCAGTGTCAATCGAAACTGACCTCAATGGTTCCCTTGGCACCAATGTTCTGGACACCATAAACCGATTGATCGAAGCCCAGTCACCTATAGTATCGGATGCCAAACTTCAGTTTGAAAATCTGAACGAAGACTTAGCAAAGCTTGTATCCGACACAAGCCTGTCGGACGAAGAATTTGCATCACTTAAAAAAGCGGTATCGTCCGACATAAAGAAGTGTACAAATGACATTGCTTCAGTGAAGGATCTCATAAATAACGAACTTTCGCCTGAACTGAAATCTTCGTTAGAGAATATCCAGTCATCTCTGGCGCAGGCACAGACCGTGCTGGCAAATGTTCCGGGAAACTTCAACGATATCAGCAAGTCCCTGACCGAGTATCAGGACATTCTAAAGGACGGAACCTCAGACATCGCGGGAACGATCAAATGTCTGAAGGATCTCAAAGAAAGCATAGACAAGATCAAGGCCGACATACAGGCGATCACGTCTAACAGCAGCTACCAGGATTTCATAAATGCCATCAAGGACAATCCACAGGTGATAGTGAATTTCATCTCATCACCGGTACAGATGAACACAGTTGCTGTATACGAGATATCCAACTACGGATCAGCCATGGCACCATTCTACACGGTCCTGGCACTGTGGGTCGGTGCTCTCATACTTGTGGCACTCATACACGTTAAGGTCAAGGACAATGAAGAGCTTGAGGGCGTGAAGCCTTACCAGAAGTTCTTCGGAAGATATCTTAACTTCTTCGTCATCGGACAGGTCCAGACAATCATAACCGTTATGGGCGATCTGTTCTACGTGGGAATACAGTGCAGGCATCCGATAGCATTTGCACTGGCCGCCATAATGACGAGCTTTGTATTTACATTCCTGATCTACTCTCTCACCGTGGCATTTGGCAATATCGGTGAGGCCATCGCCGTGATCATCATGGTCATTCAGGTTGCGGGAGCAGGTGGAACCTTCCCTGTGGAAGTGCTCCCATCAGTGTACCAGTACCTGTACAAATTCATGCCGTTCTCATACTGCATGAACGCCCTCAGGGAATGTGTCGCCGGAATGTATCAGCACACCTACGGCAAATGTCTTGCCACCCTGCTGATATATGTTGCGATCTCAGCGGTCATCGGACTGCTGCTCGCCAAGCCTTGCGCAAAGCTTCTTGACAAGCTGGAGCACAGCAAGGAGAAATCCGGATTATTTATATAGTTAACGACTCAGGTAATTACTGTTTTTGATTGTTGCAATTTACGCCCATCTGCACTGTGTAATTTCACTGACAGGACTGTATCCGTATGAAGCTGTGGTTGTAAGGATATAATATGTGATTGACAGCGTTATTTAACTCCACATTCAGGTGATATGTCATCTCCTTAGGATTTTCTTATTTTGAGATAATTTGCTCGTCATTAGCACAAAAATATCTCTAAAATGATTATTTGCATGAAAAAAGGATAAAATTCCCTTGATCTGTCCCAAATATCACTTTTCAGGACATTCAGTGAGAATTTTATCCTTTTTGCACATGTAATCATGCTAAAAGTTATAATATTTCTTACTTGAAAAGATTGTCGTTCTCAAAATAGTCAATCTTCATAGCACGGCGCACATCTGCAAGTGTCTCTGCTGCCTTTGCTCTGGCAACCTCACTGCCACTCTTTAAGATGTCGTATACATCCTGTGGTCTCTTCTCCCACATCTGACGGCGCTCTCTGATAGGTGCAAGCTCAGCCTGAAGAACATTGTTCAGGAACTTCTTGACCTTTACATCGCCGAGACCACCTCTGGTGTAGTGCTCCTTGAGCTCATCCATACCACTGTAGTCTGGAAGGAACTCCTCAAAGTACTCTGGCTTGCTGAATGCATCAAGATATGTAAATACTGAATTGCCCTCGATCTGACCAGGATCCTCTACACGGATGTGGTTTGGATCTGTGTACATGGACATAACCTTCTTCTTGATATCTGCAGGATCCTCTGACAGGTAGATACAGTTTCCAAGTGACTTACTCATCTTGGCCTTACCATCTGTACCTGGAAGTCTGAGACATGCCTCATTGTCAGGAAGAACGATCTTCGGATCCACAAGAGTCTCTCCGTATACTGAATTGAACTTGTGAACGATTTCCTTACACTGCTCGATCATAGGCATCTGATCCTCTCCAACAGGAACCTCTGTGGCCTTGAATGCTGTGATATCTGCAGCCTGGCTGATAGGATAACAGAAGAATCCAACAGGGATACTTGCCTCGAAGTTTCTCATCTTGATCTCTGCCTTAACGGTAGGATTTCTCTGGACTCTTGCCACTGTTACAAGGTTCATATAGTAGAATGTGAGCTCTGTGAGCTCTGGTACCATTGACTGGATGAATATAGTAGACTTCTCAGGATCTATGCCACAGGCAAGATAATCCAAAGCAACCTGCATAATATTCTGTCTGACCTTCTCAGGATGCTCTGCGTTGTCTGTAAGCGCCTGCGCATCAGCCACCATGATGTAAATCTCATCATACTTTCCTGAATTCTGAAGATCGACTCTTCTCTTAAGTGATCCTACATAATGTCCCACATGAAGACGGCCCGTAGGACGGTCGCCTGTTAATATTACCTGTTTCATAACCTTCTCCTTTATATTGTATCTTTTATACCTGTCATTTATATATCTTTTTATAATCAGTCAGCTTATTTTTTACCCACTGCCAGCCTCACCGATTACTCGGCCAGCAGCTTACTCAGCTCATACTGGAAGGAATCGATCTGATTGTTCTGTATATCAATTGCCTCTTTTATATCATAGTCTATAAGTATATCGTTCTTGATAGCTATCATACGATTTGCCTTGTTCTTCTTGAGTACATCAACGGCATACGCACCCATGAGTGAGCCATACATCCTGTCCTTTGCCGTTGGCTGTCCGCCTCTCTGTATATAGCCAAGCACCGATACCCTCGACTCTATACCAGTCTTATCAAGAATCATCTGTGCAAGCTCTGGAGCATCTGTAACACCCTCGGCCACAACCACCAGATAGCTGTTTCTTCCGTCAGCATGCTTTGCCTTTATCGTATCTATGATACTGTCATAGTCACCATCCCATTTTTCAGGAATTATGATGGCATCAGCTGATGTCGCCATGCCTGCCCAGAGCGCTATATAGCCTCTCTTTCGTCCCATGACCTCCACGACGCTGCATCGTCCGTGGGAAACCGATGAATCTCTTATCCTGTCAATGGCCTCCATGGCTGTATTCGCCGCTGTGTCAAATCCCAGCGTATACTCAGAACATGCAACATCTCTGTCTATTGTTCCAGGGATGCAGATGGTATTGATACCCTCATTCTGAAATGCTATGGCTCCACGGAGTGTTCCATCCCCACCGATGGCAACAAGCGCATCTACATCGTGATCTCGCAGATTCTTTGCCGCCTGCTCGCGGTATTTTTTCTGTAGGAATCGCTCGCTTCTGCTGGTGAAAAGTATCGTTCCACCCTGATTGTTTATGTTCCTGACGTCCGCCAGGCCGAGCGGCTGTGTCTCCCAGTCGATAAGTCCCTCGTAACCACGCATCACTCCGACTATCTCTATTCCACTGTTGATGGCCGATACAACCACAGCCCTAACAGCTGAATTCATGCCCGGAGCATCTCCTCCGCTGGTCAGAACCGCTATCTTTCGTATGTCACTCATTTGTATGTCCTCTAATTATTTTTATACTGAAGCTCCTGCTTCTTGGCAGTAACCCTTGTATCCTTCTCTACTGAGTTGGTGATAAATGTATTACCACCCACAACAACGTTGTCCTCGATGATAGTCTCGCCTCCAAGGATGGACGCGCCTGAATAGATGGTTACATTGTCACCGATGGTTGGATGCCTCTTGGCCCCCTTGAGCTTCTGACCTCCCTGTGTAGAGAGTCCTCCAAGTGTCACGCCCTGATATATCTTCACATGCTCGCCGATAATAGTCGTCTCGCCGATAACGATTCCCGTACCATGGTCAATAAAGAAATACTTTCCTATGGTGGCGCCCGGATGAATATCTATTCCGGTCACGCTGTGGGCGTGCTCAGTCATGATCCTTGGTATCATCGGCACATCCAGCAGACAAAGCTCATGTGCCATACGGTATACAGATATGGCATACAGTCCAGGGTATGAAAGTATGACCTCATCCTTGCTGCCCGCAGCAGGATCTCCGTCAAATGCCGCCTGGATATCAGTCTCAAGATAGTCTCTTATCTGAGGTATCTTATCCATGAATTCATATGTTATATCCATCGCCTTATCCTCAAGCTCAGCATCTGTGAGCTCAGGAAACTTTTTGCAATACCTGAGAACTATCATGATCTGTTTCTTCAGATGGAATATTACATCCTCTATGATAACAGACATGTTATTCTTCAGGCTGTATATCTTATACAGCTTGTCGCTGTAATAACCCGGATACAGAATCTTCATGAGTTTGTCGATCACATCGATAATGGCTGTCTTATCCGGCTCGTTGCACAGATCCGTCTTGTTGATGGCTCTGTCATCGCCGAAATCATCCAATATCCTCTGCACGATCCCCTCAATTCTCTGTTTATCTGATCTATCCATTACTTATTCAGATCCTTTCTAATAATATCTCCAAATATCACCTGCCCAGACAAAATCTGCCGCGATGATATCTTCATATTATAATATGTGCTTAAGTCGATAAACACACAGCTATTCTAACAAATTATGCACATTCATTCAATAGTGGGATTATGCGTACAAATTATCCGCAATCCGATTGCAGAGATTACTGCTAAAAACAGTGGTTCAGAGGAATGGAATTTTTCCACTCCTCTTTTTCTCATACCAGACGCAACATCACCATATAACTCACAGTCCCCAGCAGGATACTCAGAAGCGTATTGTGCCTCCATTTGTATGTACCGCCTGTCACCAGAACGCCAACGAGACTTGGTATTCCAGTTGCCACCGGAGCCGCCACCGCCCCCTTCAGACAGTACACTATGAGCACCGCCATGATGGTCGCCGGAAGCACCTTCCCAAGCTTTACCAGCATCTCCGGCATCTGTCTTTTTCCATTAAATATGACAAATGGAAGTGCCCTCAGTGCAAATGTTACAACTGCCGACACCGCAATTCCTATTAATATGTATCTTGTATTCATAATAGTTTCCTGTTCTTTCTATATATCATATCCTGTTTTTTATAATTGCTCTTCTATTATTATTCGTATCGTTCCGACCGCTTATGTGACAGATCTGATAAAAAAAGCTTCTGTGAATACACCGTGAATAATGCTGTCTCATTTTCTCCTCGTATTCCACACCACAAGCACCGCTGACGCTATGAGCAGTGACGGCAAAAGGAAATACTGCTGTCCAACTACCAACAAGCATAAAACCGCTATCACAATTCCTGCAATCGCCGGAATATGGCTCTCCGCCTTCTCCCACTGATCGATAAATATGATGACAAACAGTGCCGTCATGCAGAAATCAATCCCCGTCATATCAAACGGAATAATCTGACCCAGGATCCCCCCGGCAACCGCACCAACCATCCAGTAACACCTCGACAAAAAAGCCACCCAGAACATGATACTCTGATTCTCTTTACCGGTATCCGGCAGGGTACAGTTCACGGCGTAGGTCTCATCCGTCATTGTATGTATCATATATAACTTCCGCTTTCCCATGTGGTTGAACTCATCCACAAATGTCAGCGCATAGAAACTCTGCCTGCTGTTCATCAGAAATGCAGTGAGCGCCATGGTGAGTATGGAGGCTCCGCTTGAAAGCAGCGTCACAAGCACAAACTGGTACGCTCCTGTGTACACCGTCAGGCTGACCAGCAGTGAATAATACCATTTGAATCCGGCATTCTCCATCATAATTCCGTATGCCATGCTGACGAACAAATAGCTGCACATGATTGGGATTGATTTGACAAATGCTTTTCTGAATATATTTCCCACGATTTTTCCTTTCTCTCAAGCTAGCGCGGCGGTCTCCAAATTCACTTATTACAATAGCTCTAAATCAGCACAGCACAAACCTGGGCTTATTGCCACGCAGACAAAACAGTCTTAATTATCCTACTGTTTCTGTAGGATAACCATGAACATTCTAACATACCGTATATTATCAGGGCAATACCGTAAACACACAGGCTCAATTATACACCTTGTCAATTTCTGTGAACTCTCTGTTAAACTCATATCCGGTTTATTGAAATATCTTATCCTTTACTGTATTCTTAATAAATACAAACATAACGTATCTCCCGCGGGAACTACAAACGCAAACGATCATCTGGCCAGATGAACTATTTACAACATTGTTATTTATGAATTTATGGGGTAAAATGGAGGTACTTATTTGAGATATAACAACAAACACAACGATAAACTTAATGTCATCAACGGTGATGCGACTCAGGCAGCAGAGGATGATTCCACAACTAGTGCTACCTGCTCTGACGATACAACAGGCCGCGTCCAGTGGCACACAGGATTTGTCCACGCCATGCGGCTGTATCTGAAGGACTACGAGGATGATATTGAATTCAACGAAGAATTTCAGCTCACCAGGAAACCGCTGAGCATAGACCTGACCGTGGTCAAGAAACCTGACGATCTGGTCATCGACAACAACATCGGCAGATTTTTCAGGAAACACAATATACTTGAATACAAATCACCGAAGGACGAGTTAAACCTTGAGACTTTTTATAAGGTACAGGCATATGCGCTGCTGTATATGATCTCTCCCGCCAACTGCGATGCATACGGTGCACCTGTCTGCGAGAATGATATGACAATATCCATCGTGCGCGCCGCATACCCGAGGGAACTTATGAAAGAGCTTAAGGAACTTGGATATACCATCCGCGAAGATATCAGGAACATCTACCATGTAGACGGCGCTCAGTTTCCAATACAGATCGTCATTACCAAGCCATCGTCAGATGTTGAAAGCTCCAGCAAAGATGAAAAAGACATAATCTGGCTGAACGCGCTCACTGCTGATATTTCAAAGGACACTTACAATGATTTTTTGAACAATGCCAACGAGTTAGACAGCAGACACAGCATGTTTGCCGAGACAATATTTGCCATTGTATCCGATGTAAACGAAGAAAAAATTGAGACATGGAAGGAGGCACATTCTATGATGAACGATGCGATGAGAAGAATTATGGCTAAGGAACTTAAGGAAAGCAAGGATGAAGGGCGTTCCGAAGGACTAGCTGAAGGACGCTCCGAGGGCCAAGATCTGCTGACGGAAGCTATGCTCACTGCGCAGAAAGAGAACATCTCCGACCCAGCAAAACTTGAGGAGCTTGGCTACGACAAGAACACCTCCGTATGTACTATAACGGCGCTTAAGAAGCTGGGGATTATCTCATAAGAATTTCTCGATATCAGGTGCAGATGAACATTCTCTGTGTCTGACACCTCGAGTCAGCGCCCTGGGGGGATTGGTTTCTAGCCTGATTTTATTAGTCATATCTCATTCATGTTAAAAGAGGCAGCCAAAACTTGATGGCCGCCTCTTTTGTGGTTCAAAGGTCAAGTTACAAAATTTCTTCTTACTTTACTTTTACTGCACTACCTGTCTCAACATCGTAATGCACCTCTATAATCTTGTCGGTGATCATTTCCAGACGGCCTATATGAGTTATGATGCCAACCATATTTCCATTGCTCTTTAAGGTTTTCAGTACCTCCTCCACCTTAGTCAGCACCTCTTCATCCAAAGTACCAAATCCTTCATCGATAAACAAGGCCTCCATATCCATACCACCCGCTTCATTTCGAACCACATCAGATAAGCCAAGAGCAAGTGACATAGAAGCAAGGAATGATTCACCACCAGACAGCGATGCAGCTTCTCTCTGAGTTCCAAGCAATACATCTCGGATCTCCAGTTCAAACCCTGCGATGGAGCTGTTGTGGCTAGTCTCCATAACATGAACCAGCTCATATCTTCCACCTGTCATAATGTCCAGCCATACATTTGCATGCTGTACAATCTCAGCAAATACTGAGCTCATAATATACCTGCTAAAACTCAGCTTTCCTCCATCCGTGCTCACTCCATTTGCTTTTTCACTCAAGGAGCGAAGCATCTTCACAGCTTGTCTGCTGCTCTGCAGTTTCATACTCTCAGTGGATATTGTATCAAGTACAGATCTATGATTGTCTATAAGCTTGTCAACACTGGTCAGGGAAGCTTTCACGGTTTCAATCTCTGTTTTTGTCTCGTCCAATCTGGTGTCGATTGCAGAGAGTTCGATATACTCGCAGCCCTGTGTCTTCGGCTCCAGGGAAGCTATAATATCACTCGTGGATTTTACATCCATGTCGTACTTCTTTATTTCTTCGTCACGTTGCTTGATCCATGTAGCCACATCTGCAATATCCTGTATCAGTCTTTCCGCATCTTCAACCTTATCGAACTCATCCTCTGCCAGCTTGTTCTCGAGTTCTTCAGATATACTCTTCTTATTCGCCTGATCTTTAGGTATATCCTCGTTGATTTTGACCAGAGAGCCAGTGATGACATTTTTATCCTTATCCAGCTTCTCTTTACTGATCTTGTGATCACTGAGAATTTTCTCGATAGCCTTGCACTTTTCTTCTTTAGACTTTATCTCTTTCTCAACTTCCTCAGCGCTCTCGCCCTTCAGCTGTTCCTCGATACCTTTTATCTTCTCACTAGAAGCCGCAATATCCTTATTGACAGCTGCCAGATTTTCATTCTCTATATTAATGTTCTCATCAAATTTATGCAGCTGCTCTTCAAATCTCTCCTTGTTCTTTTCCTGTTTTTCCTTCTCTTTTACATTTTCTTCGGCCTGTTTTCTCTCAGCAATCGCCTGCTGCTTCTGCCCTTCCTCCGCTTCAGCCTGGTTCTCCAGATATCCGTCAGCCAGTGCCTGATCCGCTACGGAATCTCCCAGAAGCTTCTGCAGATTCTTTACAAGCTCCGCCCTCTTTTCCTCTGACTGGGCTTTGTACCTTTCGAATTCACTATGCTTTTTATCGAATTCTGCCTTGGCTTTTCTACTCCGCTCCTCTGCGGCCTTTACATCATCTTCAACAGGAACATCCTCACCTCTTGTCACAATCTTACTGACATCCCCTTGGATCTTACTTCTGCACACCGGGCAGATTCCTGAGCCATTCTTCCTTATATCCTCCAGAAGCTTTTCGCCCAATAGTCCAGCCTGTCCACTGTAAAAGCGGGTTTGAAGATCATAAAACTCCGCATCCAGCTTACTGCAGTTCTCACTTGATTCTGCACAGATGGCAGCCGCCTCTTCCCTTTTCTTCTCAGTGGCAAGAAGGGAATTCCGGTATCCTATCAGACTTCTGATATCTTCAAGCTGTTTCTCCCTATATTCCACCAACTGATTCTTCTCTATCAACACGGCGTCTGCACCTGAGAGATGCCTCAGCTGCTCCTTACACTTTTCAAGAAGGCTCTCTGTCTTGTTCCTCTCATCCTTGTAAGTGGATATTTTACTGAGTATATCGTCGCTTCTCTTCTGGAGAGTCTGCAGGTTCTTTCTCTCAGCATCCCTGCTCTTGAATTTCAGAACTGACTTCCGCAAACTATCAATCTCGATTCCCAAGCTCTCTTTCTGACTCAGTATAGCCTCATCCTGAGCAGCCTCCTCACTCAGCTGTGTCAGTTCCTGCGTAACCACGCTTAGTCGCTTCTCCAGATTTGATTTTTCCTCAATCTCATAATTCAATCTGTTCTGGATATTCTCCAGCTGATTCACCAAACCATGTATATCATACCAGGCCTTCCAGATTCGCTCCCGCTCAAGCCTCTTCTGGGCTATCTCACCTTTTCTTGCCTCAAGCGCTTCCAAGGCTTTTTGACACTCTGCCAATTCTTTCAGATTATTATTGTTAATTTCCGCATTCTTTCTTTCCAAAAGCAGATCATCCCTGCGCTTTGCAAGTTCATTTGCCTTTCTGGATACTTCGTCATACTCTTCCTGCTCATCATCAAGCAGTGCAGTGAGATTGCCGATCAGCTTATCATCTTCCCCTCTCCACAGCCACAGCTCCTCAGAATATCTGTCTGTGTCCGGCTTGTTAAACGTGCTATCAAGCACGAGCTTTATTCTTCCTTCAGATTCTTTTCTCTCGTCCGCCAGCTTGTCATATGCAAGCTTGAATATCTTCTCATAATACTCATACTTACTGCTGTCAAACAAGGTGCCAATAATCTCTGCCTTCTTGTCACCCGCGGAAGTAAGAAATGCCTTAAACTCGCCCTGAGCCAGCATGACAATCTTCAAGAACTGCTCTACTTTGATTCCCAGGATCCTTTCAATCTCGTCTGTCACGCATTTTGCACCCGAACAACACGCCTGTCCTTCCGAATCATAAAGCACAGCTTTCAGAGATGCCTTGTCGTCATACTGATTCTCAAGCTTCTGCTTCTTAGCATAGTGCATGGTTCTCACAACTTTATAAGTGTCACCATTGTGTGCAAATGTCAACTCAACAACTGTGTCAATACTCTTAGAGAGCTGCTTCGTGTGCATCATCTCCGGGGTCCTCGACTTGCTGCCTGAACCACTTAAGGTTCCAAAAAGTCCATATGTAATGGCATCGAATATAGTCGTTTTGCCGGCCCCGGTATCTCCCGTTATAAGAAAAACTTCTTTTTCAAAGTTGGAAAAATCTATCACCGTATGATTCTTAAACGAACCAAACGCTGTCATCTCAAGTTTTATTGGTTTCATATGCTACTCCCCTCCTAACTGTCTGGCAAATGCAATCACTTCATCCACCAGAGAATTATCTGGATTTGCATCCTTTGTGACTTCGCATCTGGACATCTTATCGGCTGCAAATTTCATCATCTCATATTCTTCTGTGGTTGGTGGCTCATCGTTATTCGCCTTCGTATATAGCTCCGCAAATAAATCCTGCAGGCTCTCCCTCTGTATCTCCTCACGGGATCTGCCTTCCCTGACTCCTGACTGGGACTTCGCCTCTGATCTGAATTCCAAAAGCTTGCTGCCCCTTTTCTGTAAGAGATCATTGAAGTATGCATACGTAACCGAGTCTACTCTCTCATCCGTCATCACCAGTCCCACATACTCATCTCTGCCATTATCATTTTCAAACATGGCATGCAACTCTTCTTTTGTTCCCTTTTCATACCGCATCCTATGCAGCGGCTTTATCTCTATAGTTTCAACCTTTATTCCCTCACCCTTCGGGCCAATCTCCACCAATAACGGGCCTTTCTTTCCCTGCTTTGTCTCGTCAAGGTGGTAACAGATAGGTGTACCGGCGTAACGAACCTGTGATCTTCCAACCGGACGGGCTCTATGTATATGGCCCAAAGCAACATAATCAAAATCATCAAACACCGAATAGTCGATAGGTCCGATTCCTCCTGACATGGTTTCAGAACCACCACGCTCTGCCTCTACACCATCGGCAATGATGTTCTGGTGGGCAATAAGAACATTTCTCTCACCGGTATCTATATCCTGATGACTCAGATAATTGATCATTGCCTCCTCATAACTTTTAATATCATTTCTGTCAAAAAAGCTTGCTACGCGCTCCGGATACAGATATGGCAGGAGATAAAAATTCACCTCTCCCTCTTCATCCGGAAGTGTAACTCTGGTAATCTTCCGCTGTGGCACACCCGCTATGTATACATCATGCTTTTTCAATATTTCCCCAGCATATTCAAGCCTCTCCCCGCTATCGTGATTGCCGGCGATGATAAGCAGTGGGATCTGCCTGTTTGAAATCTCCTCAATGAAGTAATCCAGCAACGTGATTGCCGCCGCCCCAGGTGTGGCACGATCATACACATCCCCCGCAACCATGACGGCATCTGGTTTCTGCTCATCACACACCTTTAAAAATTCGTTTATCCAGTATCTCTGATCTTCTATCATCGAATAGCCATATATGCTCTTCCCCAAATGTAAATCGCTCAAATGTAATAGTCTCATATTCCCTCCAACTCAGCAAACATATCTTCCATACTAATTTCTTTATCTTCCATGCTAATTTCTTTATCTTCCATGCTAATCACTGCATAATGCCCCTTATAATTAGTTTTCTATTCACTTCTTTATCTCTAATACATTCATATGCGACAAAGCAATGATACTCATGATTTTTTCTGTATCTCCATAACGAATTTTTACTTTGTCTCCAACCACAGATACAACCTCGCCATTACCGTACTTTTTGTGTACCACTTTGTCTCCCACTTCAAAATGAAGCTTTTTGTAGTTTCCTGAAGATGTATTATCAGATGTCTTATAATAGTTTTTACCAAAGGCACGCGCTTTATATGGTTTCTCTTTCCTACCTATATACTTATTGTCTGGAATAATCTTCGCAGATACACTGCCATCCATCTCTAACGATTTCTTTGCAGTTCTGTTTTTGTATTCAGCCCCTTTCTTCCCTGTTTCGCACAGAAGTTTTTCCTGTTTACTTACTACTGTGACTACCGGTGCCTTTTTTCTTCCTAACAGCTCATCACAAAAGCTGACTCCCCTTCCCAAATTGTATAGGATTAACTTATTCTTAGCTCTGGTAATACCTACATAAAAGATGCGTCGTTCCTCTTCATATCCCTCCAACTCTTCTTTAGTAACATTCTTTAAACTATTACCAGATCGTTCAGGCAGAATCCCATCAACCACATCAATCATATATACAGTATCATACTCAAGTCCCTTACTTGAATGTATAGTAGAAAGAATAAGCGGGCAATCGAAATTATTTTTCTTGTTTTTTATAATTTCCTCAAGCTCAGAAAGCCTAGATATCAATTGTTCTACCGAATCAAGCCTATTTCCGAGAATTCTTAGTATTTCTATCTTGGACGTTCCAATTTCTGCTTTCTTCAAATATGATCCATATCCCATTTCATTTAAGATCCGGTCAAGCGCATCATTAACAGTATCTTCTTTTAACTTTTTCAAACCTGCTCTCAACTTGTTTATTCTGCCTATGCGTCCACCGCCGAGTCCACATGACATCGCAGCATCAAACACCGTTTTTTCCTCTCGAATACTCTTTTCACAAATATTCGATGCATCAACCTTGCGGAGAAAAGTTCCAACTTTGTAATAAATACTCATGAACGAATCTGTATCTCTAGAATTTAAAGCCAACTTTATAATACTTACTATATCCTGAACAACACGATTTTTGAAAAACAACAATTCTGCATTTCTCATTTTGTAATCAATTCCAGCTCTGTCAAGCAAGTCAACCAATGGAATAGATGAATCATTATCTCTATACAAAATTGCAGTTTGGATTCTACAATTCTCTGCAACCTTTACAAGGTTTTCATATTGTTCAAGTCTTGAATTGACACGAATCTCTTCAACTATACAAGTTCCCGCTCTGGTTGCCCTCATTTGTTTCTTGTGTCTTAAGGTGTTGCTCTGGATAAATCTGTCAGCAGCTATAACAATATTTGCATTTGATCTGAAATTATCCTCCATAAGCAAAACCTTTGCCCCGGCATGATCTTTCTCAAACTCAAGTAATGCCTGTGGATATGCCGCACGAAAACCATAGATACTCTGATCTTCATCACCAACCATGAACAGATTCTCTGTCTTTGATGCCAGCAAAGCAATGATCACATGCTGTATACGCGATGTATCCTGTGCCTCATCCACACATATGTATTGATATCTTCTCTGGTATTTTTCAAGAAGCCACGGATTATCCGATAACAACTTATACGCATATACCAGCTGGTCATCAAAATCAATATAGTTATTCTTCTTCATCCACTCCTGATATTTGCTATACATCTTCGATATTTCTATACCATTTTCAGCATCCAATCTGACTATTTCTTCATCAGTCAGCATCATATTCTTTATATATGATATAAGAGTCCTAACAGCCTTCAGATCACTATCAGCAGGATACTCTTGAACCACATCCTGATATATATGTGCCAGAACACCCATTATCATTTTCTCATCTGAAACCAATTCAAATGGGTCAGCTTCCCTCGCTCTTGTATAGTAATTTACTATCCCAGCACACACAGCGTTTATAGTCTTAAACTGTAATCTATTTGCCAGCTCATCTCCAAAAAAAGATGCAAACCGCTCGGACATATCCCTCGTTGCCGCAACAGTATATGTAACTGTCAACACATCCTCCGGCATGATATTATTACACAAAATCATATAGCCAAGCCTTGCCACAAGAACCGTAGTCTTTCCTGATCCTGGAACAGCCAGTAAAAGTACCGGTCCATTGATTGTCTTTATTGCCTCCTGCTGCTGTTCATTTAACTTTATTGGAAATTCATCCTGAAACTCCTGCCAATCCATATGTATTACCCGTCTTTCTGCGAAAGACACCAATGCGTCATGAAACATGTGCATTGGCTTTCGCTATCTAATTTATATTGTATTACATGCATATACATTGCCTTCGAGTTCTTGTATTGCTTTATTTCTATAAAGCAACCTAAAAGCACAATCCAATCTACTTTCACATATTTTTGTTTTATATAAACTCGCTAACTCCTCATACAAATATGCTTTTCTTATACCTTTGTTTCTATTGATAACTACAAGCATGGCAGCAGCCAGTTCATCAATTTCTATATAATCAAAAGGTCTTGCATCCTCCTCTGTTATAGGAATCCGTGGTACAACCTCGCTGCCGTCAACACGCCATAAAA
>ENA-UONW01000118-UONW01000118.1-human-gut-metagenome-genome-assembly--contig:-CS52-NODE-118-length-119926-cov-16.377097_pt1 | contig 119926 bp, 114 predicted proteins | sample MGYA00242463_ERZ724010 | MGnify/ENA metagenome assembly ERZ724010
CTAGGTCGACCCACACTCATGTAACAGCCCAACCCCAAAATTTGGACCAATGCCAGAAAAAGCGCAGAACTGTCCGCATGCCGTGTTCTGCGCTAAACTTCTGTTTAAAAATATATTTTTTCTGCCGGATAATAGTCGTGCAATATTCTCCTTAAAAGCGAAAAATCATCCGACTTAAACTTCACCAGAGAATACTTAGTTTGAATATAATCTATAAAATCCTGTAAATTATTACATTTAATATAATGCTCTTGGGAATCATCCCTGATATATTTGCCGATTACATCATTTATAAGCTTAATCGTTTCCGGAGCAACGTCTGCCTCCGGCACGAGATATAATTGCGAAATAATATTATTGAAGCTGTAGGCCATAGGTTTATGCCAACGGCTTTGCGACAGCATAAACAGACGGGCAAAGGCGATAAGATTACGCAAGCTTTGGTTGGCACGATGTACATTGCCTTCCTGTTTACCCTCCTGCTCAAACGCAGTCAGCTTCGGCGGAACTGCCATATCCCAGCATTGGAGCAGCTTGAGTCCTCTTTTTTCCGGAAAAACCGGATAATAGACAACTCTCTTTTCCAAATCGCACACTTTGAGCATAATTATATCATCCTTCAAAAAGCGATCGCTGCCATCAGCATTATAAACAAAACTCCATGGCGGCAGTTCCTCATAAGATTCTACCTGAACGCGGTGTTTATTATTCATTCCTATAGCTGCTGACAAATTCTCGCAAAACTCTTTTTGAAAAGCAATGATTTCCTTAGTGCTTGCTTCTCTGCACTTATACATTGCATCATCCCTTCCTTAATCAAATTAATTGTTTACCTGACTTCTCCCATGCCCTTCAAGGCTGTTCTCCTTTCCCCGATTATAGAAACACTATATTTTTGCTTACCGGTCTACCATGATTTTATAATTCTCTCTATTCAGATTCTTTTCTTTATTCGCAAAATTTGTCGCTATTTTTTACGGCTATTTGAGCTTCACAAATCACAAATAGCCGTAGTAAAAATTCCGTTCCCAGAGCTGTTTTATTAACTAATCTTTATATGCGTAATTATACTATACCGCATTATTTTTGTCTAGTATTTTTTAAAAATTAATCCGATTTTTGTTTTGTCTTTAATTATCTTTTATATTGCTATCGGATTTATTCTTATTTAAATTGCTTATCGATTCTTTGCTTCTTTATTCCTTATCGGAGCGCTCATTTATTCCGGCACAAAGCAAAGTCAGGGCACCCAAGGTCCAAAATAACAATCCCATCTGAGTATTGAAATAAACATGGTCAGTCAATCCGCCAATAATAATGCCTACTGTTGCCAGCACATAACCGCGTCCCATAGCCTTCAGCCACAAGCTGCGTCCATGATAGGCCAGTTTCCAGCCTGCAGGCAGAAAAATTCCGAACCAGATAACAAGAAAGACCAACAGACCATGCGCACCAAGCTCCGCCCAGATATTCAAGAAAATATTGTGGCAGTGGTACATGATAACGTTCTTGTCCGCCAGATAGAAATTATATGTAGGATAAACAAAACGATAGCCGTACCAGCCTACGCCAAAAGGAAATTCCTCAATAATCCATTTGGTACTCTTTAAATAAGCCATGCGCAGAGCAATCGAGGTATCACCGCCGTAACCGCCGCGGATAGATTCCAGACGCTGCAGCACCGCCTGACCGCCAAGCGCCAGAGCCGCCGCACCGCCGCCAAGGACAGGAATAAAAGCCTTACGGCAGAACAGCACGCAGAACGCCAGCAGCATCACAGCGCAGGCTACCCAGTTACCGCGTGAATATGTATAAAGCAGGCAGACTGCTGCCAAAAGTCCCGTAACAAGAAACGCCAGACGCCATTTTTTATACGCCTTAGTCTGATTGAAAAAGGCTGTACTGTAAGCAACAACCAGCACAAGATAGCCTGCCAGGATATTGGGGTTAACCAGCGTAGAGAAAACGCGCACCTTCAAATCAGGGAACTGCGCCGGGTCCACCCAGATGCCCTCAGCCGTAACGCCGAAAATCTTCTGTGCAATACCGATGGCACTCACCAGCAGCGATACGCCTAAAAAAGCACCGATAAGCTGCAACGGACGCGGCAAAGTGCCGAAGCGCTGCCACACAAGCGCAAATTTTTGCTTAGCGTCAGCATTTTTCCAGGCCTCGCTTTGCGTCAGCTGCTCAGCCTCGCAGGCAGTCAGACTTGCCCTGTCCTGCTCACTGCTGCGGCCGTAACGCAGCAGCACAAAAAACAGCGCCGCATACTGGCCTACAACATACACCAAATTCCAGAAGGACAAAAATCTGTCCAAGGAAAAATATACCGAAACAACCGCAATCAGCAAAAGAAGATAAAACGCTCCCTGCTGCCACGGCTTCAGCACATTCTCCTGCTGCGGGCGTCCTTTAACATGCGACACAATCACAGCACCGATAAAGGTCATCGCCACACAGCAGGAGGTGAACTCCTGCTCCAGAGGAATAACCGCCACAGTAAACAGCAGCATATACCATATTTTATTTTCGAGATAATTTGCCAGTTTTGTCATGATACACCCTAACAAAAGATTCTATTTTCTTAAACAAACAATTAATATATTGCAGAGCAACATTTAATTGCGACGCAGATACGCCCCCTTCCGCCTCGCTACGCTCGGCACCTTCCCCGAGGGGCAGGCAAGAAGGTTAGCAAACAGCCTTAACGAGCAATTAATATATCGCAGCACGATATTTAATTGCGACGCAGATACTCGTTACCGAAGCCAATAAACCTCAATATCGCCTTCAGTTCATACCACGCTTATCCGCCAGCAGCATCTTCTTAAACTCGCCCACCAGATACAGGCTGCCGCAAACGCACACAACACCGTCAGTGCCTGCTCCGCGGATAGCAGCATCATACGCCGTAGCAAGATCAGCCTCCGCCACAGCATTGCGGCCCACCAGCTTCGCCAAATCCGCAGCCTCCGCAGCACGCGCACCCTCATCGGCACGCACGGTGTAAACAACATCATCCTGCTTAATCAGCGTTTTGATAACCCCGCTCATATCCTTGTCACCCATCATGCCAAAGACAAACTGCACCTGCTTGCCAGGATAGTATTTATCCAAAGCATTACGCAGAGCCTTGGCACCGTCAGGATTGTGCGCACCGTCCAGAATAACATCCGGATCCTTATGAATACGCTCCAAACGTCCCGGCCAAACGGTATTGGCCACGCCCACATGCAGCGCCAGCTCGTTAATGCGGTCATCCTGCTTGCTCACCAGCTTGGCAGCAACAATCGCTACGCTGGTATTCTTAATCTGGTGCTCGCCCGGCAGCTTGATTTCATAATCGGAATGATAAAAATCACCTGCATGCAGCGTAAAGGTCTGGCCCTCCATCGAGCTTTTTACCTCCGTGCCGTGAAAAGCCTTGCTGTAAAGATAAACCGGTGCTTCCTTAAACATAGCCAGGCTTACAATAGGACCAAGAGCTTCATTGCCTTCGGCAGCGGTAACCAGAGGCACCTTCTCCTTGATAATGCCTGCCTTCTGCATAGCAATGCGCTCCAAAGTTTTGCCGCAGCGGTCAGTATGGTCCAGCGCAACATTGGTAATAACGCTGACCACCGGCGTAATTACGTTGGTAGAATCCCACAGGCCGCCCATGCCTACCTCAATAACAGCATAATCAACCTTCTGCAGATAAAAATATAAAAATGCTGCAGCAGTCAGAATCTCAAACTGCGTCGGCTGCTCGCACACGCCCTTTTTGACAACGCTGTCGGCAGCAACCTTTACCGCAGTAATCGCCGTAGCAAAATCCTCGTCGCTGATATCCTTGCCGTTGAGGTTAATGCGTTCGTTATACTTCACCAGATGCGGGGAAGTAAACTTGCCCACCTTCAGGTTTGCTGCCAGCAGAATATTCGTAATCATGCTGGTAACAGAGCCTTTACCGTTAGTGCCGGTTACATGCACTGTTTTAATCTTTTGCTCCGGGTTTCCCAACTCCCGCAAAAGTCCTTCAATACGCTCCATACCGAGCTTAATGCCAAATTTTCCCAGGCTGTCCAAATATGCCAGGCTTTCTGTATAATTCATTGTGCTTACGCCTCCATTAATAATTAGCTAACAGTTTATTATAACATAGTTTTGCGCACTGCGTCTTGCGAAAAGCATAAAAATAGCCGCTGCGTCCCCAAGAACGAGCGACTATTTTGCTAAGTGGATATCACCATATTTTATATGCTTATAGCAGTCCTACTGCTGCAAAGGGTCGTCCCCATATTCGTTCGGCCCCTCCGTTCCCTTGAAGAACAAAAGATAAAGGCAGAAGAAAAGATTAACCAGCGGCACAATCAAAAGCAGCATCCACCAGCCACATTTATCCAAATCATGCAAGCGGCGCACGCCCATCATAATATTAGCTGCCAGCTGGAAGATTCCTAGCACAAAGGCGATAATCGAAAAGAGAAGATCAAGAGCACCGAAAGTTTCGGCTGCAAAGGTCAAAATCCCCTGCACTACAAAAAGCACAATTGACAGGAAAAAGCTTCTGTAAATATATGACTTGCGGTTCAAGCGTCCCTCAGACGTAAAGAACAGCTCCTTGAAAACAGCTTCCTTATCCGCACTGCTGTCCTTAAACAGCAGGTCCAGGCCCTCGCCAAGATTCAAAAACTTCTTACCTGCTCTCGGTGGTGTATTATAAGCGGCAGAACCGTTATCATCCTTGCTGCCAAAACGTTCCTCCGCAAACTTTTGCTGATTATCGGCAGTAAAATTATTATAAGAATTTGCCTGACTATCGGTATCATTATTTACCTGCGCAACATCAGCCTTAGCTCCCGACTCAAAATTATCGTGGCTGTCGCCAATGCTTTTTTTATAGCTTATATCGGCACCGGAAGCAGCACCGGCTGCACCAACAGCTCCGGCAGCCGCGGCAATTCCGCCTGCTCCCTCCTGCGGCTTTTGCTCCTGCTCCAGCTTTTGTCCGCAATTCTCGCAAAATTTGGCACCCGGTTTAATTTCACTTCCGCAATTAGTACAGAATTTAGCCATTTTCATCGCCCCCTTTTTCTTTTATTGTAACCCAAGAAGCACTGCAATTCAAGAGAGTAAAAAGTGTACAGCGCCAAACTTTCACAGCTTGTTCGTTGTACACTTTCCTTTATATATGTTAAAATATTTTTATGATGCTTCCATAACGGTAGGCGGTTGCCCTCTGACGCGATAAATTCAGTTTCACTGAAAATCCCGCAAGAGGGAGGTGTTACTGATGGATATACTCGAAGTTATTGCTTTAATAAGCTTATGCATAGCCTGCATTAAACTAGGTATAGAAATCAATAAAAACGCAAAAAAATAACCGCCCAGCCTCGCAAACTGACGGTTATTTTTCATAACTAAAAGTTTTAAGGGCAACCATCTATCGGAAGCACCTTTTCTATATTTATAATAGCACAAACACAAGCTTTTGGCAAGTTTAGGCAGGCCTACCTGCCAAAGCTGCGCAAATACTCCTTCAACAAAAAGGTGCAGAAATAAGGAAACGTATAGACATTATTATTGCAGCCTATATTACCACCTACAACCTTAATGCCGAATTTTATATCCGGATACTTATCACTGTTAATCAGTGTATTCAAGGAGCGGGCCATGTTATTAGTCGCTTTAACCTCAACCGGCACAAGCTTGTCAGCAGTACGCATAAAGAAATCTTCTTCCAGCGTAGAATCATCCTTTTTATAATAATACAAACCACAGCCGGCTTTTTTCAACGCCTCTGCAGCAATATTTTCGTACAACGCCCCCTTATAGACACCTAAATTTTTATAGGCACGCAAATCCTCCTGCGCCTCATCGTCAAGCATGGCCACCAAGAGGCCAGTATCAGCCATATACAGCTTATATTTCGTCTCATCATAATTGCCCTTCAGCGGCAGCTCCGGAAAAGACAGACAGTAGCAGGCATTAATAATCCCTGCATCACACAGCCATTCTATGCAGCCACGATAATCCTTAAAACGCGCCCCCCTAGCTACCTTCGTTATCTGAAACTTTTTATTATCCTTCGCCAGCTGTACAGGTATATGCTTGAATACATTCAGAATACGTGTCTGGTCCATGCCATCGGCATACTTACGTATATCCTCTTCATAATCCGCCAAAAGCTGCCTTTGTGTTTCCAGAGAACCGGCAAAGGTTCCCTTCTCTATGTATTCGCGCACCACAGCAGGCATGCCGCCTAAAATGCAGTACTCGGTAAATAATTGCATGAACACCTGCATTTCAACCTCACTAAAAGGTTTAAGCGTACGCATATGCTCTAAAAAACTGTCGCGCACCGATTTTTGATGTCCCTTGGCCCACAAAAATTCCTCAAAATCCAGGGAATACATTTCGTAATCTGTTTTATAGCCTACACTGTTGCTTTCAATCCTTTTGTAATTGATGCCAAGCATGGAACCACTGCAGATAACATCAAAACGTCCATCAAGCTTAAAAAATTTTAACGCTGTAGCAATTTCAGGAAAATCCTGTAATTCATCAAAGAAGATTATTGTTTTCTGCGGCTCGAATATTTTACTTGTATCCAACAAGGAAATATTTTTTATAATCGCATCTGTATTATAGCCATCAGCAGTAATCATCTTGTACTTGGGTTCTTCAACAAAATTTATGTAAATAACATGCTCGTAATTTGCTTCAGCAAAACGTCTGACAGATTCAGTTTTGCCTACCTGGCGAGGACCTTTAACAATCAGCGGCTTATGCTCTTTTTCCTGCTTCCACTGCATCAGATAGGTATCTATTTTTCGCTCCAGATAAGTCATGCCTTCACTCTCCTTTTGTGCTCTTTTTTCTATTATACAACGTACGCAATACTCCTTCAACAAAAAAATGAGCCTATTTTTATGGCTTCATTACAATTTCATGAGGATATTTTGAAGTGTTGACTACAATTTCATGAGGATATTTTAAAATTCGCCAGCTCAATACCGTACACATGCAAAAAACCGTACAGCCCCAAAGCCTTGTGTGGCAAGGGGTTGTACGGTTTCATCTTTTAAAACAGCTCAGGATACATACCATGAGCAAATTTTTTAATGCCTTCGCCTGTTTTGATAGCACTGTTATACGTATAATTCAAGGATATACCATATACCCTGCCTTCACGAACAACCTTAAGTGATTGCAGTCCCGGATGCTGACGGAAAAAATCCGCTGCCTCCTCAGGATTACCGCCACTCTTCACAACAAAAAGCACGTCAGGATTCTCTTCGATAATAGTTTCCAAGCCTATCGTTCCCGAAGAAAAGCTGGGGACATCAGCGCCTAATTTAACGCAAATATCGCCTGCCAGCTTGGTCGAATCATAGGCAACAATGTTCTTGCCCAGCATTTCGATAATCATTACCTTAGGCTTTGGCATATTCTGTGTTTTTTCTCTGACCACAGCGATATCCTGCTGCATATCGGCAACAATTTTCTTCGCTTCCTCTTCCTTGTCAAATATTGTTCCCAAACCCAAAATAAAATCGCATTCCTGCTCCAAGGTCTCCTTTTTATTATGCGATGTAGGAGAATTGGCATTGGTGGAGACATAGGTATGAATCCCACGCTTATTCCAGAAATCCGTGCTTTTGAGCGCCTTATCTGCATAAAGCACCTGGCCGGAAATAATCAGATCAGGCTGCATGGATAAAACGTTCTCCATATTCAAGACAACGTTGCGCTGAAACTTGATTTTGTTATATCCTGCAGCATACTGTGGTTCAGGTGTATAAAAGGGGTTGCCATAACGCACCGGGCAGATAACATTCTGCTCCACGCCTAAGGCTACCAAGGTTTCATTAATCTGTTCACCTACAGCAATAACCCTTTGCGGCACCTTGTCATAATAAGAAACATTTTCCCCCAAGGCATTATAATTCTGCACTCTGACATTTTTTACAGCTCTTACGCCATAGGCAGATTGAGCGTGCCCAACTGGACGGTTAGCGTTAAACGCCTGCGTCTGCGTAAAATATATGAATGCACAAATACACAATACTATAGCAATGGAAGCCAAGATAAATCGTTTATTCATAAGTAAACTTCCTTGGATGCCTGGTAGCACCGCTATGTGTTCCCCAAACGATTTCTATACCATGATTACGGAAAATATCAACCAGCCTCAAAGCTTCCGGACAATACTCGTTATCATCTGTACGCGTCTTGCAGCAAATACCAACATGAATGACATCAGGCTTGATACTTAAAATTCTTTCAATCTTCTCTTCTAACCCGCTGCTATCTCCCAAGGTAAGCTTACGGCATCCATTGCAGGCCATAAACGCCACCAGTTGGATTTCTTCGTCACCATAACGCGCAAACTGCGCGATACGACTATTAAATACCTGAAAGCATGCCGCTCCGGTACAATTTTCTTCTGAGCGCAGGCAGCGTAGTATAACAATTTTCTTCAATTTATTCCCTCCAATGCTTAGGCAAATAAATAATATTCATGCGTCCTGACTCTGCATCGTAAGTAACTTTACTATGTACATTATACATATCATAAATGAATTCTTCTGTCAATAATTCCTGCGGCGTGCCCATGCCGACCACGAGTCCGTTCTTGATAGCTATCAGTCTGTCGCAATACATAGCAGCGATATTCAAATCATGGATTGCTGCTGCAACGGTAGCATTTAAGCTTTTTACGATATCCATTATTTCCAGCTGGTATTTAATATCCAGATGATTCGTCGGCTCATCTAAAACCAAACACTCCGTCTGCTGCGCCAAGGCTCTTGCCAGAATAACACGCTGCTGCTCACCGCCACTCAGCGTAGAGAACATGCGCTTTTCAAAGCTTTCCATACCCACTCTCGCCAAAGCGCTTCTGGCAATTTTAAAATCCTCCAGATTATCACGCTCCAGCATTTTTTTGTGCGGCGAACGCCCCATAAGCACTACATCCAGAACAGAAAAATCAAAGCTATAAAAATTATGTTGGGCAACAACTGCCAGCTTTAAAGCAGATTCGCGATAAGAAAGCTCGTCCGAATTCTTGCCATCAAAATAAATATCACCGCTAGTAGGCTTCTGCACACGATAAACGCACTTCAGGAAAGTACTTTTGCCACTGCCGTTCGGCCCTATAATACCAAGAAATTCTTTATTATGTAAAGAAAAATCAATTCCCTTCAGAATCTCCTTGTTTCCTACAAACATTTTGACTGCTTCAGCTAATATTTCCACAATCAGTTACCTCCAAAGCCATAGGTGCGTTTTACCATCAGATAAACAAAGCAGGGAGCGCCAATCATCGCTACAAGAATGCCAATCGGCAGCTCTGCTCCGGGAATCAGGATTCGGCAGAGCGTATCAGCTACAACTAAAAAAATTGCACCGGCTAAAGCAGTCACCGGGATAAGCTTTTTATGATCTGTACCAACCAGCATTCTGATAACGTGCGGAACTATCAAACCCACAAAACCGACAGTGCCGGCAGCATAGACAACGAAACCGACAATAATAGAGCTGATTAAAAGATAAAACTGCCTGTAGACATGCAAATCTGTACCCAAGGTCAGCGCCGATTCATCACCCAACAGCATCAGGTTCAAAATACGGCTCTGGCTCCAGAAAAACAGTACAGCAACTACTACTATCGGTACAATAACTATCAAATTATCCCACTTAGCTCCGGAAAAGCTGCCCATCATCCAATAGGCGATGGTCTGCATGCCCTCCTTGTTGTTGGCAAAGTAAACAATGAAGCTGGAAAAAGCACTGCACACAGCACTGAGCGCCATACCTGCCAGCAAAAGCTTTACCGAATTACTGCGTCCGCCCAAATTAGAAATAAATAATACCAGCAGTGAAATAGCGAAGGCACCGGTAAAAGCTGCCAAACCAATAAAGTTTTCACCCATGAATGCTCCTATCCCCAAAAGGATGGCCGCCGTCGCGCCCAAGGAAGCACCGGAGGAAATACCTAAAATATAAGGATCCGCTAAGGGGTTTTTAACAATGGCCTGCATAATGACACCGCTGCTTGCCAATCCTGCGCCGACTGCTGCAGCCAAAACGATTCTCGGCAGGCGCAGCTGCCAGACAATATCATGCACAGAGCCTTTGAGCGCACCATCAAGTGAAGTGCCGCTCTGCAGTTGGCTGATGACCGCCACATAAATCTGCTCCATGGGTATTTTCACCGTACCGACAGCAAGTGCCAAAAACATAACCGCTATTAATACCAGCAGCAAAAAAACACTTACGTATATGCCTTCTGTTTCTTTAAAAAAGTTAAGCATCTTAAAATTCCTTAATATTGTAGAATGTTATAAAAAGATACCAAAGTACGCCCATTAAAAAATTAATGAGCGTACCAGGTAATTTTTTTTGATGATGTATGAGATGTTTGAGATCTTTGAGTATATGAACTGAATTTAATTAGATATCAAATTCAGCGGAGAGCATAAATGTTCTAGGACCACCGAAATGCAGCGTATTGCCGCTAGGTGCCCAATACTTTTTATCAGTAACATTGTAGCACATTGCTCTTAAGGTTACCGGTGTGCTGTTAAGAGAAGTTTTATAATTTACGCCTGCATCCAGGGTGAAGTAGCTGGGAACACCGTATTGTTCGTTACGAACAAAGGAAGAACCAACATAGTTACCACGCATTAATACGGAGAAATCATCGTTAGCCTTATATTCTACGCCCAAATTTGCGCTCCATTCAGGTACGCCGTTCGGACGCTTGCCATTGGTAGCTGCACTGGTAGTTTTTTGTTTAGCATTCAAGTGCATAAAGCCGCCAATCAGGTTCCATTTTTCTGCCAGAGTACCGGTTGCAGTGTATTCAAAGCCCTTGTGTCTAGCTTCGCCGTCAGCAAGCAGGAAAGGTTTGGTGAAGCCGGGTTTGGTAACATCTACAGCATTAGCCTTCTTGATATCAAAATAGCTTACCTTATGGAAGAAATCACCGGTTTTGAACTTCACACCAATTTCGTTTTGCTTAGTTTTATATGGGTCTAAAGTAGTACCTTGATTCTGATATTTGGAGCCGACAATACCGCCTTCAACAAACTCTTCCGTATGGTTTGCATAAACAGCTAAACGCGGATTAAAAGTGTAGTTAATGCCAAAGCTCGGAGATACGTCATAATAATCGCCGGTTTGTTTATTGTGAGAACCATCAGGTCTATAGGAATCCTTAGCGATAGACTTACCGTTCAGTCCAACCAGGATATTCAGTTTCTCATTACCAGTGGTAATAGAATCCATCACAGACCAGCCGCTGATGCGTGCATGAGTTCCGTAGTAAGCATCGGATTGAGCAAAGGTCGGCGGAGCATAGCTGCCGGGATTTGGATGATAAATATTACCAGTCCAACCGGACTCTTCTTCATAGTTTTTAGCACCACCATAATAGTGCCACATTCTGTCAACACCTGCTACCCATTCGTGCTTCAGATCACCGGTTCTAAAATCACCCTTTAAACCGATTTGTGCATAATCACGTTTCTCCAACAGAGAGTAGTTATCAGATACCGCTGAAAAATCACCAGCTTCATTTAATAATGTTTTGTCGAAGCCAACATAATAAAACCAATCCTGCTTAAAATGACCTGCATTCAAGAAAGCCTTCAAATGGTCATTAATCTTCTGCTCATGGTTTAAGGTCATAACGAGGTTGGTGTTTTTATCACGACGCCAGGTCGGATTTACATTGAGTTTTCCATCAGGAGCACTCGGTAAAGCGTTTCCTTCAAACTTACTGCTAACAGTTAAACCATAAGGTCTGCCTTCACTGTCAGTATCGGTATAGCCAAACATGAAGTTTGTCTTGCTGTTTTCACTTTCCTGATCCAGATTGATATAAATATTTTTCTGCTTCAGGTTCCAGTTTTCAATGGAACGCTCGCCATTAGTATTGCTGGCATTAATACGCACGCCATAGCTTTTATCTTCGCCTAAGCGTGTACCAAAATCGATATATTCCTCATGAGCACCTTCAGAATGATATTTGATACCAATCTTTCGAGTATCCTCATCCATTAAAGCCTTTTTGCTATTGATGCTGATGGTACCGCCGGAACGATTAGCCATACCGGAACCGTTAATACCGGTTGCAGGTCCTTCGATAACATCAATAGATTCAATGTAATTACTGGATTGACGAGTCATAGCCTGCATACCGGGAATGCCATTGATAACAAAGCCACGGCCATCATCAGCAAAGCCTCTGATAGAAACGCAGTCTACCGCTGCATCATAGGTTTTTACAACAGAAGGAACAAGGCTCAGAGTCTTGCTCAAGCCTTCGGTAGAGGACAAGAAAGAACCAACAGCCTTTTCAGAAATGGTAGTTGTGCTGATAGGGCTCTTCATTGCATCCTGCTCACCTAAAATACCTACATTAGATGTTGCACGGACAAATTCACCGGCAATGTAACGTTGACCGTGTACAACAATCTCGGCAAGATTGAATGACATTAAATCATCATCGTTTTTTTCTGCAGCAAAGGCATTACCGACAAAGCCTACACTTGTCAATGCCGTGCAGATAGCAGCAGCTAAAGCAACCTGTCTTTTCTTCATAAAATATACTCACTCCTAATATAAAATGTATATTTCACATAAGGTATCCTTGTTTCCCTTACGCAATATATCAGCTTTCATACACAACAAAAACTCATTGCTCTTGGTATTCATTGCAAACACACTATGCGTGTGATATAATTAATTTGTTAAGTAATTTTTGCATATTAGTACCAAGTACTATTACATTATATCGTGATGCTTCGTATTTAGCAAATACAGATATTCTATACGCGTATTGAGGATTTTAATATACACAACAGGAGGCTGGCTATGCTTTTGCGTCAAATGAAATATTTTCTGGCAGCAGTATATTGCAAAAGCTTCAATGAAGCAGCAAAGCAATGCTTTATCTCTCAGCCTTCCTTCTCTCTACAGATAAAACAGCTTGAAAAAGAGCTTGGTGTAAAGCTTATTAACCGCAATAATTGTAATTTCAGTCTTACACCGGCAGGAGAAAAATTTTACGAGCCTTGTAAACGTATAGTCGGAGACGTGCAAAATTTAATGCAAAACATGCAGCACTTTGCGGAAACGAATCAGGTACCAAGCTATATTATCGGCTGTAAAACAGGCTATAATATCTGTCGCCTGCTCAACGTTATCAATATGCTCAATAAGAACAGTGAAACATATCATCTGGAGTTATTGTACGGCGACCACGAACAGCTCCTGACAATGCTTGCGAACAACGAAATAGATATGCTTATCACGGAAGATCGTGAAGCTGATGATAACTTTCTTGCGGGAGAGCTTTTAGAAATCGCAGATTTATGCATTTGCGTACCGAAGCATTCTTTCCCACCTGAAATCAAAGCTCTTCATATCAGTGATTTATCAGAGCAGACATGTGTCATTATCGCAAACAGAGATTATGTTATGCAGGAGCAGGAATATTATGCCAAACTCTTAGGTTTCCAAGGAAGCTTTTTCACTGCAAGAGATATTCCTACAGCGCTTACCAAAGTAATTGACGACAAGGTAAAATCCTTTCTGCCGGTAACGAGTAATAATGATGCCCCATACTATTTCAGTAATTTCACCAGAACCTTGCCACTATTAGCAGATAATGAGCCAGTAGAAATTTACTATAACATTTTTTGGCAAAAGAATAATCCCAACCGTAAGATAGCTGCTATCGCTCAGCATATAGCAAGCCTCATGCAGGACCATTAAAAAAGCTTACAACGCTCTGTCCGTCGTAAGCTTTTTTTATTTAAACTCAATACCGTACACATGCAAAAAACCGTACAGCCCCAAAGCCTTGTGTGGCAAGGGGTTGTACGGTTTTGTACGGTTTGTACGGTTTGTACGGTTTTCAGGGAGTACAGCATTAAGCTTAAGCAGTTCTCTTTTCTGCCAGACGGCGCACCTCTTCCACAGTAAGCTTGCTGTGCTTAGCAGCAAAATCAATACTCATACCATCTGCCAACAAACTCAATGCAACCTCTACACTTTTCTTATGCACTGTCTCTTTAGCTGCTTGTTCAGCTACATTCTGTGCATATAATTCAATGATATCTGTCATTTTTTCTTCGCCCTCCTTGCTACATTTTAAAAACTCCATACGCTCGGCAAATTCTTTATAATGCAGCTTTGCCGGCTCTGTACAATATAAATCCTGCATCAGCCTCCCCAATGCAGTATTGTCACGACAATTACTATTTACATAAACAATATACGATCCATCAGAGAAATCTGAACTCTCCTCTTTAATTACGCGCTCTACGCTGTAAAGCGGAAGTCCTTTCTTAAATACATCATTTTCAGTAATAAAAATGATGTAGCTGTCAGGCAGCTCATTGTAATCCCTATTGGCTTGCAAAAATTGCGTGTCTAACACACTGCTGTAAAATCTTGCTCTTCTCACAGATGCGCCTTCATCGCTTCGCTGCACTTCCACATTAAAATATCTGCCAAATCCATCCTCTGCCAAAATATCCAGCTGTGCGGAATGTCCGTAAATATTTTGAATAAATCTTTGTATCCTTACATTTTTCACTTTGATTTTATCATCTTTCAAAATAACGCGCAACATTATTTGCGCTGCCGACACATTCTCATCCAGCATAAGATTCATAAATTTATTATTCATCATACTTAGTCCTTCTATCACCTGTCTGATAAGCTTATAATTTGTCTGCATCTCAGCAACTCCTTTGTAATTATCTGATTATTCTCTATTTTTAACAGTATAACATTCATCTCGGCAGAAGTCAACATAATTTTCTGACTATTTGATTGCTATAAAAAAACTGCCGCCGAACTTGTACCTATTCACTAGTACAAATCCGACGACAGTTGCATTTTTTAGTCTAGCTTATTCTTATAAGGTCTTCAGGTATTCCAAGCGCTCGTTAATCGCAGCCTTTTTACCATTCAGCTCTTCAGCCTTAGCCTTTTCCTTTTCGATAACAGCCTCAGGTGCTTTAGCCAGGAAGCCGGCGTTGCCCAGCTTGCCTTCAACACGGCTCAGCTCTTTGTCGATAGCAGCCAGCTCTTTGTTCAGGCGAGCATTTTCCTTCTCGACATCAATCAGGCCTGCCAGCGGCAGATAAACCTCAATGCCTGCTACAACTGCAGCCATAGCATTTTCCGGTTTAGCAGCATTGTCAGCCAGCACAGTAAGCTCGCTGATAGCGCCCATAAGATGGATGTAGTCAGCGTTAGCCTCAATGCCGTCCTTCAGGTCAGCAGCAGCCAGCATGGTTGCCGGAACCTTCTTTCCGGGCGGTACGTTTACTTCTGCACGCATGTTACGGATAGCCTTGATGCTTTCCATAATTGCGCCCATCAGGCGTTCAGCCTCATCGTCCATCAGAGCTTCATCAGCCTCAGGCCACTTGGAAATCATAATGCTTTCTGCTTCATGCGGCAGGCATTGGTAAATTTCCTCGGTGATGAACGGCATGTACGGATGCAGCAGCTGCATAGCGCTGGTCAGTACGGTTGCCAGAACATGCTGTGCGGTTGCACGTTCTTCAGCGTTTTCTTTATTATACAGACGCGGTTTAGCAAGCTCGATGTACCAGTCGCAAACCTCGCCCCAGATGAAGTCATAAATCATGCGGCCTGCTTCACCCAGCTCGAACTTCTCCAGCATTTCGGTAACGCTCTTGGCGGTGTGCTGCAGACGGGACAGAATCCATTTATCTGCCAGAGTATACGGAGCCAGCTTAGCATTGGCATCGTAGCCTTCCATGTTCATCAGAGCGAAACGGGAAGCGTTCCAGATCTTGTTGGCAAAGTTACGGGTTGCCTCAACGCGCTCCCAGTAGAAACGCATATCGTTACCCGGGGTGTTGCCGGTAATCAGCATGAAACGCAGGGTATCGGCGCCGTATTGGTCAATAACCTCCAGCGGGTCGATGCCGTTGCCCAGAGATTTGGACATTTTGCGGCCCTGGCTGTCACGTACCAGACCATGGATGAATACCTTGTCGAACGGAATCTCATGCATGAATTCCATACCCATAATCAGCATACGTGCAACCCAGAAGAAGATGATATCGTAACCGGTTACGAGTACGCTTGTCGGATAGAATTGCTTTAAGAGCGGAGTCTTATCCGGCCAGCCCATAGTAGAGAACGGCCACAGAGCGGAGCTGAACCAGGTGTCCAGTGCGTCCTCATCCTGATGGATATGTGCGCTGCCGCATTTCGGGCAGACAGTCAAATCGGTACGGCTGGCGCTCATTTCGCCGCAGTCATCGCAGTACCATACAGGAATGCGGTGGCCCCACCAAATCTGACGGGAGATACACCAGTCGCGGATGTTATCCATCCAGCCTGTATAGGTTTTGGTGAAGCGTTCCGGTACGAACTGAGTACGGCCGTCTTCAACGCAGTCAACAGCAGCCTTAACCAAAGGCTCCATCTTAACGAACCATTGGGTGGAAACCTGGGATTCAACAGCATGGCCGCAGCGTTGGCAGTGACCTACAGCATGGGAATGCTCTTCAACCTTAACCAGATAGCCGTCAGCCTTCAGGTCAGCAACGATAGCCTTACGGCATTCCTCACGGGTCATGCCTTCGTATTTGCCGGCTTCTTTAGTCATAATGCCGTCCAAGCCGATAACAACGATGCTCGGCAGGTTGTGGCGGATACCCATCTCATAGTCGTTAGGATCATGGGACGGAGTAATTTTTACAGCACCGGTACCAAACTTGGTATCAACATAACTGTCAGCGATAATAGGAATAATTCTGTCGGTAGTCGGCAGACGCAGGGTTTTGCCAACCAGGTCGCCATAACGCGGGTCCTCCGGGTTAACTGCTACTGCAGTATCGCCGGGCAGAGTTTCCGGACGGGTGGTTGCAATCATCAGGCTGCGGCCTTCTTCTTCAACTACGGGGTAGTTGATGTACCAGAGATGGCCCGGGTCATCCTTATGCTCAACCTCGATATCGCTCAGTGCGGTGTTACAGTTTACGCACCAGTTGGTGATACGGGTGCCTTTGTAAATCAGGCCCTTTTCAAACAGAGTGCAGAAAACCTCGCGAACAGCCTTGGAGCAGCCCTCGTCCATAGTGAAGCGCTTACGCTCCCAGTCGCAGGAAACGCCCAAATGCTTCAGCTGGTTGATAATGCGGTCGCCGTATTGCTCCTTCCATTCCCAAACGCGTTTCAGGAACTCTTCGCGGCCCAAGTCATAACGAGTCTTGCCTTCCTCTTTTTTGATAACCTCTTCAACCTTAATCTGGGTTGCCAGGCCTGCATGGTCATAGCCGGGCATCCACAGAGTGTTGTGGCCCATCATGCGGTGCCAACGGATCAGGATATCCTGCAGAGTATTATCCAGCGCATGGCCCATATGCAGCTGACCGGTGATGTTCGGTGGGGGGATAACAATACTGAAGGCTTCCTTGCCCTCTTCTACTTCGGCATGAAAATAACGATGCTCTTCCCAAAATTTATACCATTTCTTCTCTACGGAAGCAGGATCATAAACCTTAGGGATATTATGCTCTTCACACATAAAAAAATTCCTCCTTAAAATAAACAACCCCTGTCCTTTACGGACAGGGCGAATAATCGTGGTACCACCTATCTTCCTTATGCTTTTTGCACAAGGCACTCGATGCACGTAACGTGTGCGCACGTTTTTGCCTACTGCAATGTTCAGCAAAACAGCTCCCGAGCTACACTCACCTCACCGCCACACAGCTTGCACCAACCGCTGCTTCTCTTTAGTAGCTTTACGGAGATAAGCCTCTCGTTCCTTGCCTGTAGATATTTTGTTATACTCTATATCTTAGCAAGGAAGAGGTGGGATTGTCAAGAAATTTATCTTACTTTCCCCTATAATATCCATTATCACTCCATGCTGACCACAAGTCATACATTTCTACATAATGTTCTTTGATAAATCCTTGTATTTTACGTACATCCAAATCATTTAACGTACCTTGCTTCATCAGTTCTGTATCGCCGTTACCTTTTACAAAAAACTTTGCTGAACCCGCTTCTGAAAGTCTTTTATCACTAGCATGTACATGCATACATTCAATAATGCACTTACTTGTAAAATAAAGATAATATCCGCAAACTTTAAAATCAAAGTACTTTGGCATAATCCTTCTCCATATACTTCACATTAGCCTGATAAAGCTTGTTGACTTTATACGCTTCGATATCATCCATATTAGTTTCTACAAGCTCATTATTATAGAAATAAGCAGCATGATCAGGCTTATGCAAATTTATAACAGTTACACCCTCGCCCCTATCAATAAACGCATATCCTTGAACGATAACCTCAGCAGCATCTGCCAATTTTTGAACATCAGCCATAACACACCTCCACTTTTTTTATCGGCGCTAAAAATTTCTTAGCATTAAAATATAAGTTATCCAGCATGGGAAGCAAATCAATATAGTCTTCAACAACACCTAACTTTTCGTGCAAACAATCAACAACAATGTATCCATATGGAGCATCCCATTCTTTAACTTTTAAATACTTCACTAACCTATCTGATGTTTTAAAACGAAAATCATAACCACCATAAGAAAAAATCGTAAATCCACCTTTGTTACTCAAATAAGCTGTATCTTTGTTCTCCATATTTTCACCACCTCATAAATTGCTGATCAGCTCTATTCAAATTATATCACACGAATAACTTTTTGATAACTATTTATCACTTCAAAAAGCCGCTACGCTCACGCGCAGCGGCTCACAGTAGTTCACTTACAACACTGCCACATATACAGCTTTTCATCGGCAGCTTGTGAAGATAAGCATTTCATTCTTAGCAAAGACCATAACACCATTTCAAAGTACAGCTCAATCAAAGGATTTTCTCACAACATATGTAGTTTTGCCGTCAGGAATATCAGGATTCTGCTCGAAAATAGAGCATAGTACAGACGTTAATTTATCGGTAGCAGCCTCTATCTGCATATTGATGGTGTAAACCTGATGCTGATAAACTTCCTTACCTTTGGAATTTTTAAACTTTATCTTCTTGTTATGCTTGGGTCCAAGGGCATACAGATAAACAGCATGATATTTTTCATTAGGATTCTTTATCTTGGAATCATTGATGAATTTACCATTGTAAGACGGGTGGAATTCAAGCGTCGAGGCAAAATCATCAATGTACTTAACTATTTCCGGTGTCATCTTCGGTGTTTCCGTCACATCCTTAATGTAACTGGGATATCTGTAATATTTTCCGTCCTGAGGTTTTACTACAACATTCTCCACCTTCTTATCTGGCTCAGGCGCAGGCTTTTTGTCCTTGGCATCATCCCCGCAGCCTGCTGCCAACAGCAGCGCTACCAGCAGACCTGCTGTAGCCAGATACTTAAATTGCTTTTTCATAATCTTCGCCTCCTTTTTTCATCTGCTTAAGCTTTTTGCTTTTCTCTACGCTCATTATATGCCAGGGAACTAAAAAGCGCCCCACCCCAAAAGCCGTTTTAGGGTAGGACGCTCAAAATTTTTATTAATTTATGCTAAAGCAGGTCAATCAAATCTTTTTTTCACAACATATGTAGTTTTGCCATCAGGAATATCCGGATTCTGTTCGAAAACAGAGCATCTTACAGACTTTAATTTATCGGTAGCGGCATCTATCGTCATATTGATGCTGTAAACCTCCTGCTGATAAACTTCCTTACCTTTGGAATTTTTAAACTTGACCTTATTGTTATGATTTGGACCAAGAGCAGACATATTGATATAGTGAATTTTTTCTTCCGGATTCTTTATCAGGGAGTTATTAGTGAATTTTCCCTTGGAATCCGGATGGAATTTAAGTGTCGAAGCAAAATCATCAATGTACTTAACTATTTCCGGTGTCATCTTCGGTGTTTTGGTCACATCATTAATGTAATCTGGATATCTGTAATATTTTCCGTCCTGAGGTTTTACTACAACATTCTCCACCTTCTTCTCCGGCTCAGGCGCAGGCTTCTTGTCCTTGGCATCATCCCCGCAGCCCGCCGACAAAAACAGCGCAGCAATCAAACCTGCCGTTGCCAAATACTTAAAATGCTTTTTCATAATCTACGCCCCCTTTTTTACATCTGCTTAAGCTTTTTGCTTTTCTCTACGCTCATTATATGCCAGGGAACTAAAAAGCGCCCCACCCCAAAAGCTGTTTTAGGGTAGGACGCTCAAAATTTTTATCAATTTATGCTAAAGCAGCTCATTTAAAAACCTTCTTCATAATTGTTCTGCTCTTGCCGTCCGGAATGGCCTCATTCTGCTCATAAACAGAATACTCAACATATACAACTTTATTGGTATCTGCCTTTACAGACATACGGATATGATAAACCTCCTGCTGATATACTTCCTTCCCCTTAGAATTTTTAAATTTGTTATTGCGATTATGATTGCTGCCATTGGCATGCAGCCAGATACGATGATATTCTTCATTAGGTCTATTAATGCGTGAATCATTAAGGAATTTACCTTTTTCAGACGGCGCCAATTTTACGGTCGAAGCAAAATCATCTACATATTTAATCATCTCAGGCGTCATTTCCGGCGTTTTGGTTACATCATCAAGATAGGAAGGATATCTGTAATATTTTCCCTCTGGCGGTTTAACTACCGGTGCTTGGGCTTTTTTATCTACCTTCTGCTCTGTCTTGATGTCCGGCTTATCAACTTTCTTCTTGTCCTTGGCATCATCCCCGCAGCCTGCCGCCAAAAGCAGCGCTGCAATCAAGCCTGCCGTTGCCAAATACTTAAAATGCTTTTTCATAATCTACGCCCCCTTTTTTACATCTGCTTAAGCTTTTTGCTTTTCTCTACGCTTATTATATGCCCGGTAGCGAAAAAGCGCCCCACCCCAAAAGCCGTTTTAGGGTAGGACGCTTAAAATTTTTCGTTTTTTTAACTAAAAAAGTAATTTGGCAATGTAATTTGCTTCTTCAGGCATAAGCTCAGGCAGTTTTGCCCTTCAGCTTAAGCACTGCTGCCAGCAGCAGGCTTACTACAAAGCAGGCGCTGAAGAAGTACAGCGTAAAGCTGTAGCTGTGGGTGCGCTCGTAAATTACGGATAAAAGCAGCGGTCCCGCAATACCTGCCAGGCCCCACGCCGTCAGAATACGTCCGTGGATTGCACTCAGCTGCTTCGTGCCGAACAAATCGCTCAGGTACGCCGGCATACAGGAAAAGCCGCCGCCGTAGCAGGTGATGATAATGAACACCAGCAGCTGGAACATAAAGCTTTCATTTACGCCACCCAAAAGGTAGAAGGCCACAATCTCAATCACGAAAAATGCCAGATAGGTATTTGCGCGACCAATATAGTCGGAAATAGTGGACCACACAATACGGCCGCCGCCGTTCAGCAGGCCGATGATACCAACCATAGACGCCGCCGCAATCGGAGACATACCGATAACCTCCTGTGCCATAGGAGAAGCTACAGCCAAAAGACCGATACCGCAGGTGATGTTCGTAAAGAAAATCCACCACAAAGCATAGAACTGCCAGGTGTGCATAGCCTCCTTCACAGTGTACTGCACATGCTCAGGCATCTGCGCTTTGAACTGGCCCTTGCCTGCTGCAGTTTCCTGCTTCGGCGGCTCCAGATAAAGTGCGGAAGCAGTCATCACTACTGCATAAATGCAGGCCAAAATCACAAAGTTTTCTACCAGGCCGTATTTAGCTATCAAAATCTGCATCAACGGACCTGCAACGAGGCTGGCAAAGCCAAAGCCCATAATCGCCAGGCCAGTTGCGAGACCACGATTATTAGGGAACCACTTTACCAGTGTAGACACCGGCGTAATATAGCCTGTTCCCAGACCAATACCGCCGATAACGCCGTAAAAAAGATATAACAGCAGCAGGCTGTGCTGCGTCAGTGCATAGGCTGTACCCAGCAGACCGCTTACGAAAAAGCACATGGATATCAGACCGCTGCGGCGCGGACCGTATTTTTCTACATACGTTCCCAAAAAGCCTGCGGAAGTACCCAGGAACAAAATCGCCAGCGAAAAGGTCCAGGTAACCTCCTTCAGCGAAAAGCCCATAGCCTGCATAATTGGCTTCGTCAGTACGCTCCATGCGTATACGCTGCCAATGCTAATGTGAATGCCGATGGCTGCCAGCACGATCAGCCATCTGTTTTTTGTCTGTTGCATCATGAATACCTCTCTTTATAAGTATTACCTAGTCACCCGGGTTTTCCTTTTGCTCCTTATAAAGAAAAAACGTCTGGGCGATTTTGCCCAGACGGTCGGCGCATACATTCATCTGCCTCCACGTGGTCAATTCCACTCATCCGTCAGGAAGCAGACTGCATTAGGTTATGACTCTATTATACACAAATTTCTGCATTTGTCAACATATAGTGTTTTGTTAATATTATAACACTATATAGTGTAGGAAATTTTCCCTTCCGCCTCACTTCGTTCGACACCTTCCCCTATGGGGCACAACCCTCAGTCATCGCCTACGGCGATGCCAGCTCCCTTGCAGGGAGCATATAGAAGGCTAGCACACTGCACTAATTTAAGCAATTAATATATCGCAGTGAAAACATAAAAATTTTAGGGAATGAGTGTTTGGAACCATAGAAGTGTCGCAACTGTTTGAGCGATAAGCTTACTACTATAGCAAAAACTTTTAGCATAGCGCGAGTTTTGCGGCACTTCGTCCTGGTTCCACACGAAATTACCGTCCGCTAATCGCTTCTTCATATTTAGCATGAAATACACAACTCGCCAAGCGATTCGCGGGAAAATTTTTCGTTGCAACGCGATATTTAATTGCGACACATACGCCCCCTTCCGCCTCACTTCGTTCGGCACCTTACCCTATGGGGCAGGCAAAAAGGTTGAACTAAAGCTCACACAAGCACAAAAAGAGCCGCGCGAACGCGCGGCCCTTCAAATACTCATCAAGCTAAAATTATTTCTTCCGAAGATTTACAGTTGTCGTATGCTTGCAATGCGGGCAGCAACCCTTACCGCCACCGGCATCACAACCAATGCAGCCACCGGTTTTATGTGCCTTGATGACCTGCTTGGATGCCAAATACACACAACCAACAATAATCAGACCAATAATCCAGGTTGCCATACGAAACACCTCTTTTATTTTGCATCAACGCTCATAACAGTCTCTTTATCATACTTTTTAGCGGGACGGAAGAGCAAATACAGGAACGCTATCAGGAAAACAACAGCCACGCCGGTACCGAAGCTAAATGCTTCACCACCGACAAACACTCTGCCGAACTGATAAACCATCAGACACATGCTATAAGCATACAGGTTTTGGAAGAGGATAGTTGCCCAGGTCCACTTCTTGCTGTTCATCTCCTGGCTCATAGTGGAAATCGCTGCCAGGCAGGGAGAATCCAGCAGGTTGAACACCAGGAAGGAGAACGCTGCAACAGCACTCGGGAAGAACGCCATAACAGCAGTCCACAAATCAGGCTCATCCTCAGCTGCATCAGCCAGACCGGAAAGAATAGCCATCGTGCTGACGATAGATTCCTTAGCCACAAAGCCGGAGAAGGCAGCAGCCACAGCCTGCCAGCTATCAAAGCCCAGAGGAGCGAAGATAGGAGCAAGACCATTACCGATGTAGGCAACAAAGCTCTTTTCAGTATCAACCATAGCAACAGAGCCTTCATCAATACCAAAGCTTGCCAGGAACCACATAACAACGCAGCACAGGAAGATAATAGTACCGGCTTTTTTCAGGAAGCCTGCAACACGCTCCCAGGTATGCAGCAATACGTTCTTAGCAGCAGGCAGATGGTACGGCGGCAGCTCCATAACAAACGGAGCAGGATCGCCGGCAAACAGCTCAGTCTTTTTCAGAATGATGCAGGCAGTAATTACAGCGAAGAAGCCAACGAAGTACATAATCGGAGCCATGTACCAGTCACCACCCATAATTGCGCCGGAAAGCAAAGCAATAACAGGCAGCTTCGCACCACAGGGGATAAAGGTAGTCGTCATGATGGTCAGACGACGGTCGGTTTCGTTTTCAATAGTACGGGAAGCCATAATACCCGGTACGCCGCAGCCTGCAGAAATCAGCAGAGGAATGAAGCTCTTGCCGCTCATACCGAACTGACGGAAGAAACGGTCCATAATGAAGGCTACACGCGCCATATAACCGCAGTCCTCCAAAAAGCTCAGCAGCAGGAAGACAATCGCCATTTGCGGAGCAAAACCAATCGGTGCACCAATGCCGCCAATAATACCGTCAACAACAAGAGATACCAGCCAATCCTCACATTCGGCAGCCTCCATGTGCTCCTGCACCCAAGGCTGAATCCATTCTCCGAACAGTGTATCATTGGTGAAATCGGTTACAACAGTACCTACTGTTTCTACAGCAATGTAGTAAACCAGGAACATGATAATCGCGAAAATCGGCAGAGCCAGAAAACGGTTCGTTACAATGCTGTCGATTTTATCGGAAATAGTCAGACCGGTATGGCCTTTGACAACTGCATTGCTCATCAGCTCGCCAATGTAGTTATAACGCTCGTTGGTAATAATGCTTTCGGCATCATCATCCAGTGCTTCTTCGCAGGCTGCCACGATTTCTTCAATCTTAGCCTGCTCGCCCTCGCTCAGGCCCAAAGCATCAGCAATTTTCTTATCACGCTCAAACAGTTTTACCAGCAGCCAGCGCTCGCTCATACCGTGCACCTTGTTGCCGGCTTCGCGGGCAATCGCAGTCAGAGCATCCTCAACCTCGCTGCAGAAGCGCATATATTTCGGTGCAGCACCGCCGACAGCTTTAATTGCTTTTTCGGCAGCCTCACCGGTGCCTTCACCCTGCAGTGCGGAGGTTTCCACAATCTCGCAGCCAAGCTCGGCAGCCAGCTTAGCGGTATCAATCTTATCGCCGTTCTTGCGAACGATATCAATCATGTTCAAAGCAATAGTTACGGGATAACCCATCTCCATAACCTGCGTAGTCAGGTACAGGTTACGTTCAATGTTAGAGCCGTCAACCAGATTCAGTACGCCGTCAACATCATTTTGCAGCAGATAGTTACGGGAAACAACCTCCTCCAAAGTGTACGGAGACAAGGAATAAATACCGGGCAGGTCGGTAATAATTACATCATCATGACCTTTAAGGCCGCCTTCTTTTTTCTCTACAGTTACGCCGGGCCAGTTACCAACATATTGGTTGGAACCGGTCAAATCATTAAACATTGTTGTTTTGCCGCAGTTAGGGTTACCAATCAGGGCAATCTTGATCTGTTTCATCTTTTCCCTCCAAATTATTCTACAACGATGTGTTCAGCCTCGCCGTTACGCAAAGTCAGCTCATAACCACGTACAGTTACCTCCACCGGGTCACCCAGCGGTGCAACCTTGCGTACGAATACGCTCACACCTTTAGTCACGCCCATATCCATAATACGTCTTTTTACCGCACCCTCGCCAACGAGCTTAGCAACGGTAACTGTTTCACCAACAGGAACTTCTTTTAATGTTTTCATAACATCCTCCACTTGCATTAGATAAATATTTTGGCTGCCATCTGCTTGCTCAGGGCAATGCGGGCATCCTTCACATTGACGATAAGATTACCGTCAATTTCAGAAATAACAGTTACAGCTGAGCCTTCTACAAAGCCCAGGTTAGCCAGAAAGCGTTTGATTTCATCCTTGCCGCGAACAGCGCTGATTTTGTTAGTCTCGCCGCGACGGGCCATTAATAAAGGCATCATAATTCCCTCCAAAGAATTTGTTAGCAGATACTAACTTGACACGATTTTTTCAGTAGTTAGGCACTCCTAACTACTATTGAAAGTTTACGTCAGCTATAAATTTTTGTCAAGCATTTTTTGTAAAATCCTACGCTAATTTACAAAATTAGTTAGCTTGTGCTGTTATGTTTACAAAAAAATATCGGCTGACCTTATAGTCAGCCGACGTAAACCAAATCAACATATTAGCTATAGCTTTTTATTATATCTTTTTGTAGAGAATACGGATAGAATTCAGCACGCACAGCAAAGATACACCGGTATCCGCAAAGACTGCCGCCCACATAGAAGCATAGCCCATAAGGCCTGCAATCATTATGATAACCTTAACAGTCAGAGCGAAAATTACGTTCTGCCAAGCAATCGCACCGGTTGCACGCGCAATAGCAATCGCCTGCGGAATAGCCTTCACTTCGGAATTCATGAAGACAACGTCGGCAGCCTCAATCGCTGCATCTGCGCCACTGCCCATAGCAGCGCCGGCATCCGCACCCGCCAGAACAGGCGCATCGTTAATGCCGTCACCAACGAACATAACCGGGCCGTACTTGTTGCGCAGCATATTAAGCTCGCTGAGCTTATCCTGCGGCAGCAGCTGAGCGCGTACCTCGTCAATGCCTGCTTCCTTAGCCACAGCCTGCGCTTCCTTCTGCGCATCACCGGTGAGCATAGCAGTTACCAGGCCTTGTGCCTTCAGAGAAGCAATTGCTTCCTTGGCATCTTCCTTCAGGGTATCGTTAATCAGAAGCTGGCCCATATATAAGCCATTGTCAGCAACAAGCACCTCGCTGCCGCTTTCGGTAGGAGTATAGCCGCCGTATTCAACGTTAAAGCGTTGCAGCAGCTTGGTATTGCCGCACAGAACCTTGCGTGCACCAAAGTACGCAACCAGGCCTTCACCGGCAATTTCTTCAAATTTATCGGGGCGCACAAGCTCCAGCTTTTCAGCCTTGGCAGCCTCTACGATGCTTACGGCAATCGGGTGGGTAGAAACAAGCTCTGCACTTGCACACAGGCGCAGCAGCTCGTCGGCATTCATGCCTTCGGCAGCATTAACCTTCTGCAGTACAAAGTTACCCTTGGTAACGGTACCGGTTTTATCCATAACTACGGCAGCAATATTTTTCAAAGCCTCCATAGCAACGCCGCCTTTAAAGAGAATGCCGTACTTGGAGCCGGCGCCGATGCCGGAGAAGAAGGCCAGCGGCACGCTCAGCACCAGTGCGCAGGGGCAGCTGATAACGAGGAAGGTCAGCGCAGTATAAATCCATTTATTCCAGTCGCCGGTAATCAGGGACGGAACCACAGCAGTCAGTACTGCGGCAGCAACAACAAACGGAGTATAGACACGTGCGAAACGGGTAATGAAGCGGTCGATGGTCGGCTTGCTGGCAGCAGCGTTCTCCACGCTGTCCAGAATGCGGGTTACCATGGACTCTTCCAGAACCTTTTCTACACGGATTTTCAGCATACCGGAGGTATTTACGCAGCCGGAAACAACCTCATCGCCATATTTGCGTTTTACAGGCACAGGCTCACCGGTTACCGGGGAGGTATCTACCAGGCTTTCGCCGTCGATAACAACGCCATCCAGAGGAATACGGTCGCCTACGCGTACCAGCAGAATGTCGCCTACATGTGCGTCAGCGGCAGGAATAACCTTCACCTCTTCGCCTACGAGCAGGTTGACAACCTCAGGACGCAGGTCAACAGCATCCATAATCTGGCCGCGGCTCTTTTCTACCGCACGCTGCTCAAAGTATTCGCCCACACGATAGAAGAACATAACGCCAACAGCCTCTTCCCAAGCCTGAATTGCAAACGCACCCAATGTCGCAACGGTCATGAGGAAGTTTTCGTCAAATACATTACCCTTGGCAATATTCTTCAAGGCAGTCAGCACAATGCGTCCGCCCAGCAGAATGTAGGCAAAAATCAGGAAGTACATATGGTACGCTTCTGGTACCAATCCCAGCCATTCGGTGATGATAAACACGGCACCGCCCAGCACGATTTCGATAATTGTCTGTTTTTCGCTCAGCTCGGAGAGGATACCGCCGGATTTTTTGCGTTCCTCCAGCTCGGGAGCCAGAGAAGGCTTGCTTTCAGCCTCCAGCAGTACAACACCCTCTTCTACCTTATCGGTTACAGCCTGCATTTTCTCCAGCAGACCGTTATAATTTTTAGCACTTACGCGCAGCTTTTTCGTAGTAAAGGTCAGGGTAGCTTCATCAATCTCAGGCATAGCGTTCAGCGCGCGTTCAATCTTGGCACCGCAGTTAGCGCAGTCCAGATTTTGCACCAAATAGACTCTGCTCTTGCCGCCTAATTGCGGACGGCGTTCACGCGGTACTACCACTACGTCGGATTCGATAGATGTGCAGATTTTCTGAATTTCCGGCAGCAAAGCCTCATGGTCTGCAGCGCTGAGGCGCAGCTGCTTAGTAGCAAAGCTTACGTTGGCATAGGTTACACCAGGCAGCTCTTTAATTTTATATTCCATTTTGGCAGCGCAGTTGGCACAGCCAAGGTTTTGCAGAATATATACACGCTTAATTTTATCGGCATCCGGCATACGGCAGGTGCAATTAGCCAGGCTCTCGCCGCATACATCGCAGTACTCCTCATGCGGATGGCAGATTTCGCAATTACAGTCAGCAGGATGACCGGGAACGTGATGTCCGTGTGCATGAGCGTGTTCGTGGCCATGGTCGTGTCCGCAACCGCATTCGTCGCCGTGTTCATGAGCATGTTCGTGCTCATGGTCGTGTCCGCAGCCACACTCGTCGCCATGCGCGTGAGCGTGTTCGTGCTCATGGTCGTGTCCACAGCCACACTCGTCGCCATGTGCGTGAGCGTGTTCGTGCTCATGACCGTGTCCACAGCCACACTCGTCGCCATGTGCGTGAGCGTGTTCGTGCTCATGGTCGTGTCCACAGCCACACTCGTCGCCATGTGCGTGAGCGTGTTCGTGCTCATGACCGTGGTCGTGTCCGCAACCGCACTCGTCACTGTGTGCGTGAACGTGTTCATGTTCGTGCTCGTGATTATGCTCATGTTCATTACCACAGCAGCAATCATCGCCATGCTCATGCGAATGCTCTTCATGTTCATGGTCATGATCGTGTCCGTAACCGCATGCATCGCCATGAGTATGCTTAGGCACATGTCCCATAGTTTTGTGATCATGGTCCTTGCCGCAGTGACCGCAGGTGCAGCCTTCCGGATGCTTGCTGTAATCCTCTACGCTATTGATATGGCCGTCAATGTGACGAAAAGCTCTTACATCGCCGGCACCGTTACGGATATCTTCCAAATCTTTCTTCATTGTATCTACCACCTTTCTTTTCAGGTTGTCTCACTCTTCATATGAGTATCCATTCATATGTAATGTAAAAAATAATAGGAAAGGTGATAACACCTTTCAGTAAATTCTTTGATACCTATATTATAACACAAATAACGTATGAGTCAATACTCACTTATAAAATTAGTGATAAAAATTCCTAAGAAAAAAATGGGTACAGCACATTCGCTGTACCCACTATGAAAATTGATGGAGAAAATTACTTTAAGATAAGCTCTATGCTTGCGCATATTGCTTTAGGACTGCCTTAATCAAACAGATGGCAGGCAACCCAATGGCCGTGCTCAACCTCTTTCAGCTCAGGCTTAACCTGCACGCAGTGCTCGGTGCAGTGCTCGCAGCGGCTGGCAAACGGGCATCCAGGCGGCAGGTCCAGCGGACTCGGGATTTCGCCTTCCAACGGCTCAATCTTTTCACCCGGCTTGAAGTCTACCTTAAATACAGCACCCATAAGTGCCTTGGTGTACGGATGCTTGCAGTGTTCTGCAATACGGCCGTGCTCCATCCATTCTACTACATTACCCAAGTACATTACCGCAACCTGATGGCACATCAAATCTACCAGACCGAGGTCATGGGCAATAAACAGATAGGTAATATTTTTTTCTTTTTGAATGCGGCACAGCAGCTCGCAGATTTTTTCCTGTACAGAAACGTCCAGCGCGCTGGTTGCTTCGTCGCACACGATAATCTTCGGCTCCAGTGCCAGAGCGCGGGCAATGCCCAGACGCTGACGCTGACCGCCGGACATGCTGTGCGGATAACGGTCCTTGAATTCAGCAGGCAGCTCAACCATTTCCAGCAGCTCTGCTGCTTTAGCATCTACCTCGCTGTTTTTAATCAGGCCGAAGTTTTTCAAAGGCTCGGTGAGGATATCCTTAACAAGCATCTTCGGGTTGAAGGCAGCAGTAGGATCCTGGAACACCATCTGGATGTTCTTTCTGTCCTGACGCAGCTGTTCACCCTTGGACTGCATCAAATCATGGCCTTCGAAAATTGCTTCACCGCTGGTAGCAGGGTGAATACGCAGCAGAGTACGCACCAGTGTACTCTTGCCGCAGCCGGATTCACCGATGATGCCCAGGGTACGGCCTTCGTATGCACGCAGGTTGATGTCATTGCAGGCAGTCAGAAACTTGCCGCCGTCAACTGCGAATTTTTTGGTAAGGTGGTTAATCTCCAGTACCAGTTTAGTACGTTCATAGGCCGGTCTTTCATTATTGCTCATAATATGTCTTACCTCCTATGACCGGAACTGCCCTCAGCAGCTGTTTTGTATAATCATCCTGCGGATTGCCGATAACGTCCTCACGTTTGCCATATTCCACAACATGACCGCCCTTCATAACCATCAGCTTGTTGGATACATAGGAAGCAACGCCCAGGTTGTGGGTAACCATGATAACGGCAACGCCGTATTCGTCACGAATATCAACAATCTGGCGGATAATCTGAGCCTGAGTAGTTACGTCCAACGCACTGGTAGGTTCATCGGCCAGAAGGATTTTCGGGCTGAAAATCATAGCCATAGCAATACCTACACGCTGACGCATACCACCGGACAGCTCAAACGGGAAACTGTTCATAATATTTTCCGGATTCGGCAGACGCACGTTAGTCAGCATATCGCAGCACATCTTGTAAGCCTGATCCTTAGACTTGTCCGGCTGATGCGCCTGAACATAGTCGATGAACTGTTGGCCGATGCGACGGATAGGATTAATCATGTTGCCGCTGTCCTGGAAAATCATGGACATCTCGCTGCCATACATTTTGCGCCACTCTTCAGGAGTATTTTGCAATACATCCTTGCCGTCAAAGGTGATGCTGCCGCGGCTAACACGGCCGGCACCGGGCAGGCAGCCCATAATAGCGCGGATAACGGTGGTTTTGCCACTGCCGGACTCGCCAACGATGGACATAATCTCGCCCTTATCCAATTCTAAGCTGGCACCGGTTACGGTGAGCTTGTCACCGTAGCTGATGTCTAAATCTTTTACTTCAAGAAGCATTGAACAATTACCTCTTTATTAATTATTGTTTCGGGCAAACGTCTTTAGTCAGCCAATAGTAGTCAGCCGGGAAGATATTAGCGTTAGCCAGGCCTGCTTTAGATACCATGTTGGTCTTAGGATAGCCAAAGAACAGAGCAGCGCCGTCATCCAGCAGGATTTGCTGCATTTGAATCATATATTCACGACGTTTAGCCGGATCGAATTCTACAGACAGCTTATCAGACAGTGCGTCGTATTGCGGATTGCTGTAGCCGGTGGAGTTTTGCGGTTGGCTGCCGTTGATGTTGCTCTTCCAGTACCAGTTCAGGTAAACTTCCGGGTCACCGGTGTTAGCAGTCAGGATGTTGGAAATAATCAAGTCAAATTCACCTTTGCGGCGCATCGGGTCAAGTACGTTATAGTCAACGTTCTTCATGTTAACCTTAATACCGATTTTCTTAGCATCAGCTTGGGTAGCTTCTGCATACAGAGGCAGCTCAGCACGGCCGCTGTAGAATACGAAGTCGATTTCCAGGTTCTTGCCGTTTTTATCAACAAAACCGTCGCCGTTGGTATCCTTCCAACCTGCTTCAGCCAGCAGCTTCTTAGCATTTTCCGGATTGTAAGCATTCGGATCCTTCAGTTGGTCAAAGCCATAGTCCAGAGAAGGCGGAACAGGTGCTTTGCCGGGGATAAAGGTATCTTTCAGCAGAACCTTGTTGTAGGTTTCGCGGTCCAGGCACTGAATCAGAGCAGCACGAACCTTAGGATCATGCAACGGTTTGCCTTCGTTCATATTGATTTGAGCCAATACGGTACGCAGAGAAGCAATTTCGGAAATGTTATATTTAGCTTTATCTTTGAAGAGCTGCAGGTCACCGGAAGCGATGTTGATAGCGAAGTCGATTTCACCTTTTTGCAGTGCCATAGCACGGGTGTTAGGATCGTCGATAGTCGAGATTTCAGCATTTTTGAACGGAACCTTGCCATTCCAGTATTTTTCGTTAGCAACCATTACTGCTTTAGCTTTGCTGTAGGATTTTACAGCATAAGGACCGGTGCAGATAGGACCTTCTTTTTTGATGTCACGGCCGGTTACCTTGGTATCAATCATGATAAACAGAGGGTCAGCCAGCATGCCTGGCAGAGTCGGGGTCGGTTTTTTGGTTTTGATGATCAGGTTTTGACCGTCAGCTTTAATTTCATCATATTGGAAAATGGACTGAGCACGGGTGTTCAGCTTGAAGGATCTTTCAATGGACTCTTTAGCAATTTCAGCAGTCAGCTTATCGCCATTGGAAAAGCAAACCTTATCGTTAATGTGGAAGGTCCAGGTCAGTTTATCGTCGGAAATAGTCCATTTATCAGCAAGCCAAGGAACAGCGTTCATTTTCTCGTCGAATTTAACCAGGCATTCGCCCAGGCCGTAACGCATTACCATCCAGCTGAAGAAGTTATCTGCAGGATCCAGGTTATCAGCAAAGTTGGTTACACCGAATTTTACTACTTCGTTGGATACAGCTGCTTTTTTATCGCCACCGCCGCAGCCTGCTGCTGCAAATGCCATTAAGCCGATCATAGCCGCTGCTGCGGTAAATTTCAAGGATTTTTTCATTGTACATCTCTCCATTTCTTATACTAAAGTTAAACAAAAAACGTAAAACATATCTGAAAATCAAAGCTTCACCAAGTAAGCCTTAATCTTCAACATCACCACGCGGGTCAAGCACATCACGCAGATTATCGCCCCACAGGTTGAACACTACTACGGTAACAAAAATTGCCAGACCAGGGAAGAACATCAGCCACGGTGCAGTCTGCAGCTGCTGACGGCCTTCATTCAGCATCAGGCCCCATTCAGGAGCAGGCGGCTGGCTGCCAAAGCCCAGGAAGGACAGACCTGCAAGCTCCATCATCAGAGCACCGATATCTGCTGCTGCGGTAATAACCATCATCGGCAGAATATTAGGCAGGATGTGCACCCAAAGGATATGGCCGGGAGTACCACCATTAACGATGGCTGCTTCTACGAAGTCACGACGTTTTACCTTTAAAACCATACTGCGGGATAAACGCGCGTATTTGGTCCAGCTGACAATCGTCAGCGCAAACACTGCATTAACCAGGCTGCCGCCCATAATACCGGCGATTGCAATTGCCAGAATCATACCGGGGAAGGAAATCATCATATCGGAGATACGCATGATAACCATATCAACCTTACCGCCGAAGTAACCGGAAACAACGCCCATCGTAGTACCTACGACAAATACGCTGGCTACCAGGAACAATACACCGCTCAGAGAAGCTCGTGCGCCGTACAGCACACGGCTGAAGCAGTCACGACCTAACTTATCTGTACCAAAAAGATGTTGTGCACCGGGTTCCAAAAAGGCATCTTTCATAGCAGCATGAGTCGGGTCATAAGGAGCAAGAACAGGTGCAGCAAAAGCAATAGCAATCAGCACCAATACCAGAACTGAGGTTACGGCAAAAGCACGGTTGGTTTTAAAACCATTAATAATTGTTTCCATCTGCTCTTACCTTACCTTTCTCAGACGCGGATCAAGATAGTTGTAAGAGATATCAACAATGAGGTTGATAACCATATACATCAACGCAATCCACACAACAACACCCTGTACCAGCTGGAAGTCACGGTAGGTGATTGCTGCAATTGCCAGACGGCCAAGACCGGGCCATTGGAAAACAATCTCGATAACCACAGCACCGCCCAGAAGGTTACCTAAAGACAGACCTAAAAGCGTAATCAGCGGCAGCAGAGCGTTCGGAAGAACCTCTTTCCAAAGGATGTGGCTTTCACTCATACCACGCGCACGTGCACCGACAACATAGTCCTGATGCAGCTCCTCCAGAATCGCTGTACGTACCTGACGGGTATATTTGGAGGCCATAGCAATAGCCAGTGTCAGGGACGGCAGGATCAAGGTATCAATACCAATCTCACCACCGACGATGGGCAGCAGGTCTAATTTCAGGCCAAAAATCCACAGCAGCATCAGGCCTACCCAGAAGCCGGGCATAGATACGCCCATAAAAGTGAAGCCACGCACGATATTGTCAACCATGCTGCCACGCTTTACGGCAGAATAAATGCCGGCGGGAATAGCTACCACCATCATCATAATCAGAGAAGCCAGAGAAAGAACGATAGTACCAGGAAGCCTCTCCATCAGCGCTTCTACTACAGGCTTTTTAACCATATAAGAGAAGCCAAGATTGCCCTGTAAAGCTCTTCCTAACCAGTCAAGGTATTGGAAGAAGAAGGGCTTGTCCAAACCTAATTCTGCACGCAGTGCATCAATTTCAGCCTGGCTTACAACAATATCCTCGTTACCTGCAATCATTTGGCGAACAACGTCACCGGGGGCCAGCATTACCAAAGCAAAGGTAATAAAGCTGATACCCAACAGAACAAGGATGATCTGCCCCAAACGGGACAGAAGCTGCTTTTTCGTCAAAGCACATCATCTCCATCAAAAAAATTTACCCTTCCTGCAAAAGAGCGCAGAAAGGATACATACTTACAATGTGCACAATTGTAATTATATATATTTCTGTCACTAGCAGGAATATATCAACTGAGGAAATCAACCTGACTTAGCCTTGCGGCATCACAGTGGCTTGACCGCTACGGATTTGCACCGTATTCCGATTATTACCTGCATAGGCAGGCACCTCAGAAGAGTATAGATTTGTAAAAGTTCCTTATATCGGCAAAAAAGAATAAGCTAACACTTATAGATTTATAATAGCACTAGTTCTCATAATTTGCAACAAATTTGTTACAAAAGCGTCGCTTATGCAAACTTTCTTCTCAAAGAGGACAAATAGAATAAAAGTATTATTGACTGAGACAGCATAAAGCCCAGCAAGGCCAGCCACAGTCCGCTGTTGCCCCAAAGCGGCACCAGCTGCCACTGCAAAAGGTAAAATACTAAAAGTGCCATCAGCATCATGTTGCGTACCGGTGCAGTTCTGGTAGCTCCGCAGAAAACTCCGTAAAGCACCATGCCGATACCGGCGCAGACAGGATAGAACAAAACAAAAACATTGTAGGTCATAGCCATCGCTACAACCTCTTCGATATTGGTAAACAGGCGGATAAAGAATTCATTGCTCAAGTGATAGCCGAGCATCAGGATAGCAGCCAGCACTACCAGCCATTTGAAGGTCATTTTTATGGTAGCGGCAAACAGCTTGCCGTTCTTTGCACCTACCGCACGGCCGCTGAAAATCGCCGCGCCGTTCGCCATACCGTCAATCAGGTAGCTCATAATATCCTTGAGCTGCAGCAGTACAGCGTTGGCTGCCAGCACCACAGTACCGAAGGAAGCTCCGACTGCCGCAATAATGTTGTTTACGGTCAACAGGCAGGCAGTACGAATCATCAGGTTGACATTCACCTGCAGCATGCCGATAAATTCACGCCAATCCAGCAGCTCGCTCCAAGGCAGCGCCTTGTAATCAAAATCACCGTAATAGTACATCAGTACTATGCTCAAAATACCGCCGTAAAGCTGACTTAGCAAAGTAGCAAAAGCCACGCCCGTAATATCCATATGCAGCCAAAAAACAAACCAGATACTCAGCGCCATGTTCAGCACGTTCATGGAAACCTGCATAAACACACTCGCCCTCACCCGCGTCTGCCCCATGAGCCAGCCAAGGGCCACATAGTTGCCCAAAACTAGCGGTGCGCCCCAGATAAGGATGTAATAATAATCACGGCACAGCTCGTTGACCTCCGGTGCAGCACCAATCATGGCCAGATACAGTTCCAAAATCGGCTTTTGGAAAAGGATGCAGCAGGCACTTATCAGCATTGCCAGAACCAAGGGCTTAAAAAAGGCGAGCATACCAAGTCTTTTATCGGCAGCGCCAAAGGCCTGTGCCGCATAACCGGTAGTACTCACACGTAAAAAACCAAATAACCAATATAAATTGTTGAACAAAATAGCTCCAAGAGAAACTGCTGCAATATATTTAGGATCAGGAAGCTGTCCCATAACTGCCGTATTCACCGCACCCATTAAAGGCTGCGTCATTGTCGACAGCATAAACGGTACTGTCAGTCCCAAGTATTCCCTATCAGTCAGAAGGTTCACTCTATCTGTCTCCCCTTGTTTATTCGCACTAAATTTTATTTTAAAAAGCATCTTGTGTGAATAGCTTATCATATGTTATAATTTATTGCAAGTAAAAAAAGTAGCAATTGCCAAAAATATTTCTGCGGAAATTTTGCCATTCTTCGCAAAAGAAAAATTTATACGCCATTGCTTAATTTTTTAGGCTTCAGTTAGCTAACGCTAATAGAAAAATTATTATAAAAAGTATGAGAAATATATCAAAGGAGTGAGCACATGTCTGAAACACTAAATATATGCGGACTGACTATCGAACGCGGCACTAAGCTGCGCACATACCTGCCCGTACCAGACACCAATGTAAAAATCCCCCTGACTATTATCAACGGCGAAAACGATGGCCCTACACTGCTTATTACCGCAGGCATCCATGGCGGCGAATACCCCGGTATTGCAGCAGCAATGGAGCTGGGCCGCGATATTGAGCCCGAGCACGTTACCGGTTGCCTGATTATGATGCACCCTGTCAATATCCAGGGCTTTTGGGCACGCCGCGAAATGATTGTGCCCGAAGACGGCAAAAACCTTAACCGCGTTTTCCCCGGCGATCCCACGGGAACGCTTGCCGATAAAACTGCATATTTAATCAGCAACAACTTTTTCCCGATTGCTGACTTTTATGTAGACATGCACAGCGGAGATATCCACGAAAGCCTGCATCCCTACGTTTACTATCCCGGCCAGCCTACGCCTGAAGTAGAAAAGAAATCCCGTTCCGTGGCACGCGTACTCGATATGGAATATATGGTACGTTCGTTGGCAACCGGCGGTGCCTATAACTACGCCGCCAGCACCGGACTGCCTTCTATTCTTATTGAACGCGGCGGCGCCGGCCTCTGCCTGCACGAGGATATCGAAGCCTATAAGGACGATATCCGCAATATCCTGCGCAAGCTGAAAATGTTCTCCCTGCCTGTAAAGCCGCGCCATCACTCTCCGCGTGATGTCGAAAACCTTATTTATCTGGAAGCGCTGGAAACAGGCTGTTGGCTGCACCATATCCACAGCGGCGACTTTGTTGAGGAAGGCCAGGTTTTGGGACGCATCACCGACGTTTTCGGCAACACACTGACAACCTATTACGCAGAGCAGACAGGTGTAATCCTTTACGTCTGCCCGGCACTGGCATCTCCCAAGGGCACCATTCTCGTAGCCTACGGCACCATCAAGGAATTTGATGAAGAAGAATAAAAATTAATTTTTCCGGTCTGTTAATACAGACCGGATTTTTTTATAAGTAACAGCTTAACTGCATAAAAATGCGCAACAGACATCAGCATCTGTTGCGCAATAAAATCAACAATTTAATAGCTATATGACAGCTTAAAGCTTAATTACCAAAGTAAGAGCTGTATATATTTTTGTATTCACCGCTGCGCTTAACCTCTTTCAGCGCTTCGTTAACCTTCTTCACCATTTCCTGGTTGCCATGGGCGACTGCAATACCGTATTTATCTTTATCTAATATGGTCTCACCGGCAAACTTAACTTTAGCACTATAATTATGAGTGATGAAAAAGCTGGCAACTATTTTAGAAGCAACGAGTGCATCGGCCTTGCCCGCAGCAACAAGCTTAATACCTGCTTCCGTATCGCGCACAGGCACTACCTTAACATCCTTAGCCTTAGATTTCAAAAGCTCTTCAGCATAGCTGCCTTCCTCAGCAACAACTGTCTTGCCTGCCAAGGCTGAAAAATCATCCCCCAGCTTGGAATTTTTGCTTACGATAACTTTATAGCCGTCATCGGCATAAGCTTCACTGAAATCAACCAAACGCTCACGCTCCGGTGTAATACTCAAAGCAGCAACAGCCATATCATATTTTTTATCCTGCAGGCCTGTTAAGATATTCTTAAAATCAACATTTACAAATTCAACCTTCTCATAACCCATCTGCTTAGCCACTGCCTTTGCCAGTGCAATATCAAAACCTGTATGTACCTTGCTTTGCTCCTGATAAAATTCGAAAGGCGGAAAGTTCGCATCTGTTGCCACCTTCAGTACCTTGCATTCCGGTACCTGAGATGCGTTTTTCTCATTGCTGCCGCCACAACCGGCCAAAGCAAAAGCCATAACAACACAGAACATCAGCATAAAAAATTTCTTCATACCATTACCTCCACTACTATAATATTATTGATAAGCTATACGATTTGTACTAATACCCTTATTATATCTCTTCTGAACGATATGTCAATATTCATTCATGTATTTGTATGATTTTCTTGCTGCTAGCCATTATCCAATAAAGTAAACCTTTGTTAACCTCCTGCTTAAGTTAGCACTTAATCTCTATGCAGGAATTTTTTCTCTAAAAACTGTAAAATATTTTGCAAAAAACGCTTGACAAAGCCTTTGCTAACCGCTTATAATTCAGATAATCTCTTTGCACTGCAATTTAGCTACAGTACAAACTGATCAGGCGGTAAACCTTCTTCCGGGTTTTTGCAGCCGGGCCCTCTGGGCAGCAGACCTTGACGCAACGTCTGCGGGACAGTTAACTACTATCTCGCAGGCGTTTTTTATATGTAAAAAGGCCTGCAAAAATGCAAAGACCACTTTAGGAGGTTTTATTATGAAATTTGAAAACGATGCTGAAAGAATCGCTATGATTGTTTCCATCAACAGTATTATCGGTAATCTGCTCTTGTCTCTTGGTAAACTGATTGCCGGTTTCGTCGCCCAATCCGCTGCCATGGTTTCCGACGGTATCCACTCTGCGTCCGATGTTTTCGGTACCCTCATTGTTATGGCCGGCGTAAAATTTTCCAACAAGGCTTCGGACGATGACCATCCTTACGGCCACGAGCGTATTGAATGCATTGCAGCTATTCTTTTGGCAATAATTCTGACGATTATCGCCCTGCTCATCGGCTACAGTGGTTACGAAAAAATCGTAGGTGACCCGGCTGAGCTGGAGGTCCCCGGACAGCTTGCTCTGTGGGCAGCAATTATTTCCATTGTTGCTAAGGAAGCAATGTTCTGGTACACCCGCAACGCTGCACAAAAAATCAATTCCGGCGCCCTGATGGCGGAAGCATGGCATCACCGCAGTGACGCTATGAGCTCCGTCGGTGCTTTCATCGGTATTTTGGGCGCACGCATGGGCTATCCTATTTTAGACCCCATCGCCAGCCTGGTAATCTGCGTGATGATTTTATATGCTGCCTACGAAGTATTCAAGGATTCTATGGATAAAATGGTTGACCGCAGCTGTGATGAGGAAACAGCAACCGCTATGGAAGAGCTTGTTTCCCGCGTTCCCGGTGTAGAGCATCTCGACAGTCTGCACAGCCGTCTTTTCGGCAGCCGTATCTACGTTGATATTGAAATCAGCGTCAAGGATAACCTTACCCTGCTGCAGGCACATCACATCGCAGAAATGGTGCACACCGCTGTTGAAGCAAACTTTCCGCTGGTAAAGCATTGCATGGTGCATGTCAACCCTTTGAGCGAGGACAGCCATGAAGCCTGCACTATGCTGCCACCGGATTTACGTCCGCACGATCAGAATAATTAAACAAACGCTTCTTAATTATATCCACAATAATTTTTAACAATATTTTTTTGATATACCCTCTTGACAAGCTATCTTAAGGGGGTATATAATTTAGGCAATCAATGAATGATTGCTCATATGTATGGTAATGTTTTCCAATAAATGTATGGAGGTATCTGCTAATGAAAAAGATGTTATTTATTCTTGTCAGCATGCTGTGCCTGCTTTTATCAGCCGGCTGCGGCAGCGACAAACAGGCAGCGCAAGCACCTGCCACCGACAAGATACTGCGTGTGGCAACATCACCTGCTTCTCCGCCCTTTGAGCTTTATCTTAAGGAGCAAAACAAATTTACCGGCTTTGATATCGATTTAATCAACGATGTAGCAAAAAAAATGGGCTATGACAAGGTTGAATTTGTAAACACCCCGTTCGACGAGCTTCTGCCCGGCCTGAATCACAAAAAATATGATATTGCCATGAACAACTTCAGTAAAACCAAGGCACGTTCCATTGACTATGCTGCAAGTGATTCCTATGCTAAAGCTGCTTTCTCCATCGTTGCCAAAAAAGGCAGCAACCTCAAAGCAGACATCGACAGCATGAACGGCCGTAAGGTTGCCATCAAAAAAGGTGCTTCTGCCGAACGCGTCGCTAAATCCTTCCCCGGCAGCATCATTGTTGAATATCCGGAAAATACCAGCGCTTTACATGCAGTAGAAACCGGCGAAGCAGACTACGCTATCTGCGGTAACCTGACCACTGCCTACTATATGACTCATACCGATGACGACAATTGCCTGCAGGTTGTAGGCCATTCCGAACGCCAGGATGATCTTGTTGTCTATGCTGAAAAAGGAAATGAAGAGCTGATTAAAAAGTTTAACGCTGCTTTGAGCGACTATAAAAAGAGCGGCGAATACAAAAGACTCATCAAATTCTACTTCGGCGATATCGAAAAACAGTCCTGATACACCCCTAACTCAGCTAAAAGCTAATAGCTTATATATATATCACACCCCTATAATACTCTTTTTATAATACTCCTTATCAGCCGGCACTCCTAAAGCCGGCGAACAAACACTCAACTCATCAAAACGCAGAAAAGCCTTGCAGTAAGTCCAAACTGCAAGGCTTTTTTGCTGTATTTTTATATTCAGTTTAATCTTCAGGATGCAGCTTAATGCAGGACGCACGCACCGCCCTATGCCAGCCGCGCAGCAGATGATTACGCGTTTCTTCATCCATATTGGGCATAAAGGTCTGCTCAATAACATGATTGCCCTTAATCATTTCCTTGTCATCCCAATAGCCTACTGCCAGACCTGCAAGATAAGCAGCACCCATAGCAGTTGTTTCAATGCAGCTCGGGCGTTCTACCTTAACGTTGATGATGTCCGCCTGCGTCTGCATCAGAAAGCTGTTGGCACAGGCACCGCCATCAACCTGCAGCGAGCTCAGCTTAATACAGCTGTCCTCCTCCATAGCCTTCAGTACGTCATACACCTGATAGGCAATAGCTTCAAGCGTTGCACGCACAATATGATTACGGTTAACACCGCGCGTAAGGCCGACAATCGCACCGCGTGCGTATTGGTTCCAATGCGGCGCACCCAAGCCTACAAAAGCAGGAACCATGTAGCAGCCGTTGGAATCGGGTACAGATTTCGCCATAGCTTCGGATTCGGCAGCATTGCGAATCAGTCCCAGCTCATCACGCAGCCATTGGATAGCAGCACCGGCAACGAAAATAGAGCCTTCCAGCGCATATTCTACCTTACCGTCCACACCCCAGGCGATAGTTGTAACAAGACCGTTTTTGCTGTCTACAGGCTTTTCGCCGGTATTCATCAGCATAAAACCGCCCGTACCGTAGGTATTTTTGGCTTCTCCTGGTGCAAAGCAGGTCTGTCCGAACAACGCACATTGCTGATCGCCTGCAGCGCCGGCGATAGGAATCGATGCCTCAAAAAGCTTCGCATCAGTAGAACCGTATACACAGCTGGACGGCTTAACCTCCGGCAGCATTTGGCGTGGAATGCCCAAAACAGTCAGGATTTCGTCATCCCACTGCAGAGTATGAATATTAAACATCAATGTACGCGAAGCATTGGAATAATCCGTAACATGAACCTTACCGCCGGTCAGCTTCCAGATAATCCAGCTGTCGATAGTACCGAACAGCAGCTGGCCTGCTTCCGCACGCTCGCGTGCATGAGGTACGTTTTCCAAAATCCAGTGCAGCTTGGTACCAGAGAAATAAGCATCCAGAACCAGACCTGTTTTTTCACGGAACATATTGGCATAACCACGGATTTTCAGCAAATCGCAATATTCCGCGGTACGACGGCACTGCCAGACAATCGCCTTGCAGATAGGACGACCGGTGTTCTTGTCCCACACTACGGTAGTTTCGCGCTGATTCGTAATACCGATGCCGGCAATATCAGCCGGAGTAACATTCAGCTTGCTCATTGCCTCGTACATCAGACCTACCTGAGTAGCCCAGATTTCCTCGGCATCGTGCTCCACCCAGCCTGCCTGCGGATAATACTGCGTAAACTCCTTTTGTGCTACGCTACAGATTTCTCCCTGCTTGTCAAACAAAATACAACGGCAGCTGGTAGTTCCCAAATCCAGCGCCATGATATATTTATTCTTCATGCTTTCACGACCTTTCCTTGATATTTTTAAGTATAACACAAAACATAAGGAGCCGCCACTTTCGTAGCAGCTCCTAAAAAAGCATATTTAATTATATGTGATTGGGAATCCTGATAATGTATATGGTGCCTTATCGCACGTCTTATAAATTAGGCAAGAACATTACCAACCCCGGCACATAGGTGACAATCAGTAATGCTACAAGCAGCGCTACGATAAACGGCCAAACTTCCTTGAAGAATTCGCCGAGCGGCGTTTCCGTTATCGCACAAACCGTAAACATCATCGAACCGAACGGTGGCGTCAGACCGCCGATCATAATATTAACAATACAGATAATACCGAAGTGTACAGGGTCTACACCCAGCTTAGTTACAACAGGAACAAGCAGCGGAGCCAGAATAATCAGTGCAGCGCCACCCTCCAGGAACATGCCCAGAATCAGCAGCAGGATATTTACCAGCATCAGCATCATGTACGGATTGCGGGTAAAGTCAAGCATTGCGGAGGTGATATGCTGCGGAATACGCTCCCAGTTCAGATAATAGCCAAAGAAAGAAGCTGCTACGATAATCAGTACAACAGAGCTTGTACCGTAAATAGTTTCCTTCATAATCGGCCAGGCATATTCCCACTTCAGCTCCTTGTAGATGAAGGCGCCTACCAGGATGCAGTATACTACTGCTACAGCGCCTGCCTCAGACGGAGTGAACATACCCATACGCAGGCCGGCGATAATACCGAACGGGAAAAGCAGCGCCCAGATAGATTCCTTAAACTGAGTCATAATTTCACCGAAGGTAGCAGCCTTTTCACGCGAAGGCTTGTAGCCACGCTTTTTGGAAACAATGGCAACAACAATCATCATAGATACTGCCATGAGAATGCCGGGCACATAGCCTGCCATAAACATTTTGGTAACGGATACGCTGGCAATCAGCGCATAAATAATCAGGTTAATTCCGGGAGGAATTACAGGCGTACTTGCGGAGGACGCAGCTGTTACCGCAGCACTGAAGGCTCTGCCGTAACCACGCTTTTCCATTTCCGGAACAAGCATTTTACTCTGCATAGCAGCATCAGCGTTAGCACTGCCGGAAACGCCGCCCATCAGCAGGCTGAGCAGTACGTTAACCTGAGCCAGACCGCCGGTCATATGACCCATGAGCACGTCGGTAAATTTCATCAGCTTATCGCTGATACCGGCATAGTTCATGATGGAGCCTGCCATAATAAAGAAGGGAATTGCCAGCAGCGGGAAGGACTGCGTGCTGGTAATAATACGTTGGAATACCAGATGCGCAGGAGAAGTCGCATCCAAAAAGGTAAAGTAGGAAATCGTTGCACCGAACAGGGCATAAGCGATTGGAATACTGGAAAAATAAAGCACAAAAACGATGATGACGGGCAAATAAGCCATTATTTTTCCTCCTTTCCGGAACCGGTAACATCCTGCCAGACAAATTTAATAGAATACACGGTCATGAGTACAAACGCAATCAGTACGGAAGAACTGATATAAACGGAAGAAATACCCAGTACCGGGGTCATTTTCGTATAGGATTTGGAAATATAGATAATAGAAAGATAAGACATGTAGCCGTTGAGTGCGACAAGAATAACGTCGGTAATCAGGCCGATAGCCTTCTGCATACCTTGGGGCATTCTCTTAACAATGATATCAACGCCAACGTGACCGCGATGTTTAAATACGGCAACAGCGCCGATAAATACCGACCAGACAAAGCAACCGGTAGCAACCTCTTCAGACCAAACAAGGCCGGAGTTAAAAACATAACGCAGAACAATATTGATAACAACAAGGATAGTAGTAATGCTGATGAAAAATGCAGCAACTAAATCTTCCAGATTATTTAGCACGAAGCTCAGGTTTTTACCCAAAATTTTACCTCCATTTTTTATAGTAATACTTATGCAAAGGAAGGAGCTGTCACGCCGTATGCATGCAGCGTGGTAGCTCCTTAGTGTTTCATTATAACTGTTTAGTAATGTTGAAAAAATCTACAGCTTATTTTGCAGCGCGGATTTTTGCCAGCTCAGCTTTCAGCTTTTCATAGATACCAGGAGTTGCGCCTTCTTTTTCTTCCATCTGTTTGAATACAGGCTCGGTAGCTTTTTCGAAAGCAGCATGGTCAACATCGTTGAACTTAACGCCCTTGCTTTCCAGTTCCTTATAAACCTTGTTATAGGATTCGGTGGAAATCTTGGTCATTTCTTTACCGCCGTAAGCAAATTCTTCAGCAACAATTTTCTGATCTTCCGGAGACAGGCTGTTGAATACTTTGGTGGAAATGTATACGCCGCAGGTACCCAGGAAATGCTTGGTGGTAGCTACGTTTTTAACGTGCTCATAGCATTTGGTACCGATGTTGGTGAATTCGGAGCCTTCCAGACCATCTACAACGCCTTGGGAAACGCCGGACAGGGTTTCGGAGAACGGCAGGCTGGTAGCGGTAGCGCCCATAGCATTGATGGTGTCAATGAACAGCTTGCTGCCGGGAGTACGCAGTTTCAGACCTTTCATGTCTTCAGGTTTAGTAATAACCTTGTTGGTCATAACATTACGGAAGCCAAAGATGTAGTCCAGAGCCAGAACCTTAATACCTTTTTCTTCAGCTTTCTTTTCCATGTCCTTAACCAACGGAGTTTCAATCATCTTCTCATATTCGTCATAGGATTGATACAGCATCGGACCAACCAAAGGTTTGAAATCAGGTACATAGTCGCCCAGATACGACGGGTCTTCTACAGAAATAAAGTTAGCACCGTTAGCAACCTGCTCCAGACCATCCTTGTAGCAAGCCAGCTGGTTTTGACCAAAGCATTGAATTTCTACACGGCCATTGGTTTTCTTGTTAATACGTTCAGCAACCAATTCCATAGATTTGTACAGCTGCTCATCGGGAGAAAATACATGGCTCAGCTTCAAAACAACCTTTTTGTCAGAACCTGCAGCCTTTTCATCCTTTTTGTCAGAACCGCCGCAACCGGTCAGCGCCAACATCATTACAGACATTAACAGAAGAGCTACGATCTTTTTCATATTCATCCTCCTAAATCCCTTGTTGAATTTTGTTGAAATTTAATGTAATAGAGATTCCCGTTTTGAATCTGATACCATATTAACAGAGTGACACAGAATTGTCAATAATTTTACGCACATTTAGCAAATGTACTTGTAGTCTAGCTTTTGGCCGTTTTTCATCCCTGTCAGTCTTATTATGTCCCACTTGTTTTTTCGCTTATCTTATGCTAAGATAGTGTTGAACATTATTGAAAAATTCAAGGAGGAATAGAAATGGTTCAAATTTTTGCGCACCGCGGCTTCAGCGGCTATTATCCTGAAAATACTATGCTTGCTTTCCAAAAGGTAGCAGAAGAAACTGTTGCTGACGGCATTGAACTGGATATCCAGCTTACCAAAGACGGTGAAATCGTTATCATGCATGACGAAATGCTCGACCGCACCACTAACGGCAGCGGCTGGCTGAAGGACCATACCTTGGAAGAGCTGAAAATGCTTTCTGTAGGCGTTAATGTCAAAGGCTTCTTCCCTCGCCAAACCATTCCTACATTACGCGAATATTTCACTTGGCTGAAAACCACCAAGCTGATTACCAATATCGAGCTCAAAACCAGCTATTTTGAATATGAAGGCATTGAAGAAAAGCTCATTGCTATGGTCAAGGAATTCGGTCTGGAAGACCAGATCTGGTATTCTTCCTTCAACCATTACACTGTTGCCAGAATCAAAAAACTGATGCCGGAAGCAAAATGCGGTCTTTTAACCGACACCTGGCTGATGAACATCGGTGAATACGCTGCTTCCCAAGGCGCTGCAAGTGTTAACGCCCGCACCTATTTCTGTGCTAAGGAAGGCGTTGCTGCTGATCTGCACGCACACAACATCGCTTTGCAGGCCTGGACTCCTAACGATGCTGAAATGATGCAGGAGCTGGTTGATGCCGGTGTTGACGTTCTGATTACCAATTATCCTGACATTGCCGCAAAGGTTTTAGGCAGATAATTTATATCAGCCACCTGATACATAATTAAATCAGAAAGGATTGTGTTTATGCCTAAGAAGGTTACCCTGAAGGATATTGCTGCCAAGGCAGGTCTTTCGCCTGCCAGCGTATCGATGATTCTCAACAGGCGCTGTATTGACCGCTTCAACGCGGAAACTGTTGAGCAGGTCTACGCTATCGCCACTGAGCTCGGCTACAAAAGCAGTAAGGAAAAGGCCTACGCCCTCGTCAGGCCCTCAGATACACTGATCATTATTATCTGTCCTTCATTATTCAATCCTTTCTATACTACTATTATCCAAGGTATTGAAATCGCTGCCCGTAAGCAGGGCTTTGTTACCTCCGTCCGCACCACCTATTGGGATACGGATACAGAAAAATTTATCATGGAGCAGGCCCGTAAATTTAATGTTGCCGGTGTTATCTTTGCCATGATTCCTCAACAGCCGCAGCTGGCGTACAAGCTCAGCAAATATCTGCCGGTTGTTGCCATCGGTGACAGACGCAGTGATCTGGAGCTGGCTACTGTTGACATGAACAACTTTACTGCAGGCCAGCTCATCGGCAAGCATCTTACGGATTTGGGACATAAACATGTTGCCTATCTTTCTACAACGCTCAATGACCAACACACCTCACGTGTGCGCCGCTATCAGGGTTTGGAGGATGCCTGCAAGGCAGCAGATGCCAAGCTTTCCCTCTTCACTCAAGAGATTACTTCTGACTACGAGCTTTCGCACGTTGAAGTAGAATACAGCACAGGCTATGAGCTTGCCAACCGCTGTCTTGATACAGCGCCGGAAACAACAGCCATGGTCGCTATCAACGATATGGTTGCCTACGGTGCGTATAATGCCATTATCGACAAAGGCCTGAAGATTCCCGAGGATATCAGCCTTTGCGGTTTCGACAACATCTTCCCCTCGCATCTGCGCGGCATCAGCCTTACAACTATCGACAACTCGCTGACAGAATGCGGCAAAAGCGCCTTTAAGCTGTTGCAGGAGGAAATAGCCAGCTATGAGCACCACGGCAAATTTGAGCCTATTACTCATGTAGAATACAAATGCCGTCTTGTTGCCCGCTCCAGCAGCGGTCCGGCTCCCAAGCGTTGACAATTACCGCAGGATACTGTACAATAAAGCATACATAGTTTCTATGAATTAAAGAATTGTGCAGGTTTTTATTATGAACAACAAATATAGCAAAGCACTCAAAGCTGCTTTTCCACTAACGCTGCCAATTTGCGCAGCGTTTCTTTTTTTAGGCATCTCCTACGGCTTTTATATCTGCAGCAAGGGCTTTTCGCCCTGGTACCCATTTTTTACCAGTGCTCTCGTTTTTGCCGGCAGCATGGAATTCGTTCTGGTCACGATGCTGCTGAGCCCCTTCAATCCGCTGTACTGCTTTTTTATGGCACTGATGATTAACTCGCGTCATCTGTTCTACGGCCTTAGCATGCTGGAAAAATATAAGAATACCGGTCTGAAAAAATTTTATCTGATTTTCGGTATGTGCGACGAATCCTTCGCCATCAACTGCAATACTGTTATCCCTGAAGGCATCGACAAGGGCTGCTTCATGGTCTGCGTAAATCTGCTGAACCAAATCTACTGGGTAGCGGGCGCAACCATCGGTGGTCTTTTAGGCAACAGCCTGCAAATCAACACCAAAGGCCTGGACTTCGCCCTCGTCGCTCTCTTCACGGCAATTTTCGTCAGCCAGTGGCAATCGACAGAAAACCACACTCCTGCTGTTTTAGGCATTGTCATTCCGCTAGTCTGCCTGGTGCTCATCGGTCCGCAAAGCTTTATTCCGCCGGCTATGCTGCTTCTGCTGCTGGTATTTATCACTGCCTATTACAAAGGAGGCATTAAATTATGAGCTTCACAGAACAAATCATAACCATTGCCGCCGTTGTAGCAGGTACGATGTTAACGCGCTTTCTGCCCTTCATCCTGTTCCCGGCCAATAAAAAAACGCCGCCTCTGGTAGCGTTTTTAGGCAAAATGCTGCCTGCGGCCGTTATGGGCATGCTTGTGGTCTACTCCCTCAAGGATACGCAAATTATGACCGGCAGCCACGGCCTGCCTGAAGCCATAGCCGTAGCGCTGACAGTTATCCTGCAGGCAACCCTGCGTAATCTGCTGCTGACGATAGCAGCAGGCACTATAGGCTATATGCTGCTGGTGCAATATGTGTTTGTGTGAAAATATTATAGCGTTTAAAAGAGCGGTGAAAACAGCATTTCAATGTTGTTTTCACCGCTGGTTTTTTATTCAACAATTTTTAGCGCTAAACTAACAAAGCTAACATCTACATACTTTAAGAACCTGCTTTGCTATATAATATATTTTAGGTGCGTTAGTTGTAAGTTCTTTTAGTATATAGCTAACAAAATCATATTGTATTTTCCCATTAGTGCCGTTGTTGTTCATCACCTTTTTAATTTCATCTCTAGTTGCAGAATTAAGCAGCCTATGCCACCCTATGTCGTATTTGATGCCAGCCAATATAGCTAGTAGTGTCGCAGCACAATAATTACTTATCATTATTCCCTTTACTCTCGCTGCTTGAATTTTATCATAATTACGGTATGCTACAGCTTCGTGTGCAACGCTTCCCTTTCCATGATTCAGATTTTTGCTAATAAATACATCATATACATAATTACTGTAGAAGAAACTCTCCGTAATTATGCCCAGCATAGGTTTTTTGCTTTTTAATTCATAGACATTGATAGTATTTTCATCCACTGCCCAAAAATCTATCGCAGCTTCTTCTCCTCCAAACAGCTCCTTGCCGCTCGCCTTGCTGCCCTCAACTAAGCCTACAGGTAATTGTCTGCCTACTATAGCTTCTCTGGTCAATGCTAAAATATTTCTTTTAGCACTCTCTGAATCACACAATAAGTAGGCAACATAGCTTTCTAGCCCCATATTTAACAAGTTTGCGAGATCTTTTTCTGCTTCTTTTGTAGGCTCATTTGCTACAAAGCTATGAGCAGCTAAATATATTTTAAAATTCTCCTTTAGTGCTTCCAAAGTTGGGGCAAGCTTAAACCACATAGTGTATTGCTCGCTAAATTTCAAAATTCTATATAAAAACTTTCCCATATATCCATTAGCTGGCTTTCCACCAGAGTAACTAGCATTAGTTATGCCTTCTACATCTAGCTCAATTTCTAATTCCGGCTTATTAGTTTTGGATTTGATAAGCAGGCACCAAGCTTCAAAGCAGGCTCTATCATCTTGCATAGCAAGAGGCTGCTTGGAAAAGCCCGCCGCTTCTTTTTTTAATTTCATTAACAATTTATTGGGTTCAATATAATCTAACACAATATCTTCGGGAAAATTAGCTATTTTGACTCCAATGTAGCCTAATATTAATTTTTGTACACCTGTCATCTTAAAGTCCTCCTCACATCTCGGTTATCGCTTATTTCTAAGCTCTCAGCCAAAACTGCTCCTGTTAATAAGCTCTGCCCTCTCTGAATGAATCACCGCCGTATAATTCTGAGCATCAACTAGCCTGATAATTTCTTCTATCACCTTCTTAGACGCATGGCCACTAGTATGTAGCTGCACTGTAGGATATTGTGTACACAGCCTTGCTAAATCCTCTTTATAATATTCAGCTCCCTTATCCTTAATATAACCTTGCCACTGAGAGTATATTATTAACGGTTGTAATTCCTTATATTTTTCCCAGAGTTTCTTTACTGTAGCCACTGCCATCATCCCGCTCACGAAAATAACTGCTCCATGTTCCTGCAGATGCCTATCTTGTATTTGGTAGGTGCTGTTATCATGCAGATACTCCTTATCTAGCAAAAGCGTATACATTTTATAAGGCTGCCACGGCTTCTCGCCCCGCTTGTGATATAAGCGATTGCAAAGCTCTTGCTTATATTTATAATAGCTTTTAAACTGCGCCAGCATATAGCCATTTAACAATACAACCTTATGCTCCTGTCTAGCCATGCGGTAAAACTTCTGTAAGCGCGTAAAATTTGTAGACGCACATAGGCAAAAAATCAGCTTATGCTGCTGCATCAATTCCCCAGCCTGCTGAGCCAGCTCCTCCTCAGTTAAATAGTTATCTTCCCGCGTAATATTTGTTCCTTCTGTAATAAGCACATCCACAGGCTTTTTCAGAACATAGCTTTTTAATAGCTTTTTCAGCTTATCTCCAATATAACCATGTGTCCGAAAATCACCCATATGTAAAATACGCTTATCCGGCGTTTCGATAAGATACATCATCGCCGCTGTTGCAGAATGATCAATCGTATAGGGCGTAACCTTAATATCCCCAACCTTGATTACATCCTGCGCCCAAATAATATGCGTGTGTGCAGCGTCCTGCAAAAGCTCCACCTGTTTACTATACTTGTTATCGTGTCTAGCCAAGGCTGCGTATGTATTAATAAGAACATCCCTACACAAGCTGCTCATATAAAGCGGAATATCTGGCAGCAGCTTCTCAAAGCAGCCAATGTGGTCACCATGATAATGGGTAAAGAACACTGCGTCATACTGTGCTTCACCAGACGTCAAGCCAACAACCTCTACATCATCCTTATACCTGCTTCCTGGAAGATTTTTACCAAAATCAATACAAATTTTCGTTGTCTCTGTGCTAATTAAAGTTACGCAGCCACCAGTCTGGTCTGCATGTAGATATTCAATATTCGTAGCCATGATTACGCTCCTTTCTATTCCTAGCTTATATACTACTAAACGTGAAATACTAAAAACGCCCCAGCTGCCTAGAATTTTGGCTATAAAAAAACCGCCTAAAGTTAGATTTTTAGGTCTAACTTCAGACGGTCGTTTTTAAAAATATCTTTGGGAAAACTCCTTATTCCTACCTTTAGGCTGTCTAATATATTTTGTTTTTACTTACCATCCTTCCATATTTTATTATGCCTTATTTCTACACCATCCGCAAAAATCCTGCTGTCATAATTCCCGCCTTCTCTATATACATGTAAGCCTTATTTATACAATGCCAGCTGGCTTTCCAGATATTTTTTATACGCTTCACGCACACACTCAGGGCCTGTAATAATCACATTACCGCCCATGCCTGCAACCCAGTTAAAAAATCCACCCTCAGCCTGCACCTGCACGCTGGTCGTAAAATATTCCTTATCGTTTTTACAGTCACTAATATTCAGCAGATTACCAAACGTTCCCAATACATCCAGCCGTGTCCGCTGCCTGCAATGCAAATTTACCCGCTGCGTATCACCAAACCACATATTAATATGCTCGCGCAGATAATCACTAATGCCCTTGCCATCTGCCAACAATTTTTTATAAGTCTCATTGAGCTTGATATCTTTAGCTGCCAGCTCCGTTTCCTTTACATTAATCATACGGGAAACACGGTAATGGCTGAAATTTTTATATTCGCCCGTGCAGGCAATCACATAATAATCATTTTTCGCAGGCACAAGATAATAGGGACTGACATAATATATCATACCATCATTGCGCAAGTCCTCCTGCGCAGGCTTTGCCAGATGCTTATCATTGTATTGAAAGCTAATCTGCTTACGTTCGCGGATAGCCTCTAATATCCTGTCAAAATTATACTTAGCCTGCTTTGTCGCCACATTCAGACTCTCGTCACGGATAACAGCCTTTTTGAGCAGCTCTTTATCAGATTCCGTGCCCAAAGTCATAATTGCATCGCCCAGCTTACGCGCATCATCTGCTGCCAGAAAGCGAGCAGATGCAACGGCGTCCGCCAGCATTTTCAGCTGATAGCCTTCAAATGTTCTCTGCTTACCGTTCATATACTTGCCTTTATTATGGTTTGTGCAGCTCTCCAGCTCATAGCCACACTCATTAATACTTGCCCAGTCCCGTAAAATAGACTTACGGTCCGGGAGTTTATCGCAGGTTCCATCCTCTAGCAGCTTCTGCTGAATCTCTGTCACATTCAAAGGATGTTCCTCGTCTGTATTCAGCATATATTCAAAAACGCGCAGCAAACGACATTTATTTGGACTCTTTTTCATGTAAGCCACCACCTTCACCTTAAAATAATTTTCATAAGAAACCTTTCATGTCTACTATACTACTAAAGATATACCAAAAATAACCCTGCTGTCAAGCTATACAAATTATTCAACTTTTTCCGATTCGATTCCTTCCGAATAAAATATGTCATAGCTTCGCCTCCTCGTCAACTTTTATTCGGTTCTATCCGAATCGGTTACATCAGAATAAAAAAACTCTGCTTATTAGGGGTTATTTTTTGCAGCACTATAATTAAAACTACCCTCCGCCATGCTCTGTCCAACATGACGAAGGGTAGTCTTTTCATTTATATCCTATATATACTGCCAATGTCCCCTAAGCAAATATATACAGAAAGAAGGAATTTGTAATTGTAAGCATCTTTGAAGCTTTGTGCGTCAGGGCAGCTTCCGCCCCGTCTATAATAAATTGTTCTCTATCCAATTTGCGTCTGCTGACCGCTCCCATTCGGGAGCGTTGCAGACGTTTTAAGAAAGGTGGTAAGACTTATGTCTTTAATTAATTATGCTGCAGTCGGGAAGAACGGCCATACGATAGGAATAACGATGATTGCAACAATCATGCTGACTGCTACCAGACCGCCGCCGCATTTAACATAATCCATGAATTTGTACTTGCCAGGGCCAAGTACCAGGGTGTTCGGAGGAGTACCTACCGGAGAAGCGAATGCGCAGCTGGAAGCAATCAGGATTGCCATCAGTACAGCTTTCGGAGATGCACCCATTTGTGCGGACAGTGCAATGCCAACCGGGCACAGCAGAGCTTTAGAAGCGGTATTGCTCATGAACTGAGTCAGGATAACTGCCAAAGCGAAGAGTACAGCAGTTACCAGGTACGGAGACGGATTACCGCCCATCAGGCTTACGGTGAATTCAGCAATCAGCTTGCCTGCGCCGCTGGTGTTCATAGCTGTTGCAACAGGAATCATGCCTGCAAACAGGAAGATAGTAATCCAGTCGATGGAGTTATAGGCTTGTTTTTCAGTGATGCAGCCTGTCAGTACGCACAGTACCGCTCCGACAACAGCAGCCAATTCCAGAGGAACTACGCTGGTTGCCATAGAACCGATAACGCCAACCATGATGATACCGCAAATCATTTGTTTTTTCGGAGTAGTGTTGGTAGCATCAATCTCTTGCTCTACATCTGCAACCTCGTCGGTTTTAGCTTCCGGCAGGATGTATTTGCCAAGGAACATCATGTAAACGATGCCGGCAATAGTAATAGGAATACCGATGTAGGCATATTCAAAGAAGCCAAATTGCAGCTCCGGCATGCCGGCTGCTTTCAGAGCAACGTTTGCCAGAATGTTCGGCGGGGTACCGATCAGGGTGCAGGTACCGCCAAGGCCGGCAGCGAAAGCCAACGGCATCAGCTGACGGGAAGCGGAAAGCTTTGCTTGTGCGCAGATACCCATAACTACAGGAATCAGGCAAGCGGTGGTACCGGTGTTAGACAAGAACGCAGACATAACAGCTGCAATAACCATAAGACCAAACATCAGGCTGTTTTCATTAGTACCAAACAGCTTTACTACAGCGCCGCCAACCTTTTGAGCAAGGCCGGTGTAAAACATAGCAGCGCCAACAACGAACATACCGCCAAAAAGAACTACAGTAGAATCTGCCAGGCCAAGGAAGATTTGGTTCTCAGGAACCAGGCCCAATGCACTGCAGGCTATAGCAGCCAGAACCGCGGTCATTGCCAGCGGAATCATTTCGGTAACGAATAACAGTGCAACTACTGCTAACAAAATCAAGCATTTAATTGCTGGTGTCATAAAAATTTCCCTCCACTTATTTCTTCTTAAATAGGTTTACATATTGAAAAGTGTTTACAAAGAGCTTACCATCTTCGCCTCGATGCGGGAAGACTTTACCTTCCTTTTTCCTGTTCTCGATAGCTCGATAGTAAAACTTCTTGTCTACCTGTTTCAGGTACTCCCGAATCTTAGAATCTTCTTTTTCATCATTCATGATAAGTGCAATGTCCAAAACTTATCAGCTCCTTTCTTGTTCCTTTTGGAGAGTGCCTTTCACTGTTAGAGATTATACAACATATTCCAAAATAATAAAAATACCCAATTGGAATAGAAGTTATATGAATTAAGTATATTTCAGAAAGTAATTAAATGTATTTCGTAACTTACTTCTACTTGTTTTTTATAGCATGCAGTTCTATATTATACGACAATTATCGTCGAAATAAAAATACCTATGTAGCATTATTCATATATCCATCAGGAATATTTTAGGCAAACAAAAAGCCAGTCTGCCAACGACGTACAAGGAGGTAGGCTATAACGTCATCGCTCGCGGACTGGCATATTATAATGCTGCTGTTTAAAGCTTAAAGCAAAATATTCTTAAACCATTTACTATAGTATTCTCTGTCCAACTCTTTGAGATAGTTCAGTACAAAGCTCATCTTTCTTCTTAACCTCTTTTTAATGCTTTCAGGGATGCTTCGCTCAGTTTGAAGCCCTGTACTCTTCTGCTGAAGGCAAAGCCTTTTTCACCACAATGCGGGAATACTTTTGCTGCACCGTTGCGTTGACGGCACAGATGTGCGAATAAACCGGTTTCTTTTTCGACTGCCATTTTTGTTTCAGCCATGATTGTTCTCTCCTTTGCTTTGAATAAGTCAATTTGTCAATTTGCTCTGTATAAGGCCCCTGCTTTATACGCATTTAGTATAACAGATATTGCTTAATAAGAAAAATAGCTAATAGGAATTATAGATATGACAATTTATTATTGCTTTTTGGCATTCTTCTGTTCTATAATAGCCTTAATCGTTGAATTTCTTGAAAATGTACTAGCAATATGATAAACTAATTGTATTATACCCATATTTAGAATCTATTATTGTTTCTATTTTACATAAGTTTAATATTAGTTGGAGGTCTGCAAAACATGGAATTAGACAATTACAGAAACTTTTTGGCAATTATCGAAGCCGGCAGCTTTACCGGTGCGGCTGATTACGTGCACATCGCTCAGCCTGCCCTCAGCAAGCAGCTGCGTGCCCTGGAAAACTATTTCGGCACCAAGCTGATAATTACCACCCGAGGCAGCCGTCAGATTCTCCTGACCGAGGCAGGACGCGTCCTCTATCAAAAAGCAAAGTACATGTGTGCTTTGGAGGATCTTGCCAAAAGCGAAATTGAAAACATCATGGGCGGTGTTGTAGGTACGCTGCGTTTCAGCATTGCCAACTCCCGCAGTGCTTTATTCATCAAATCCTCACTCAAGGATTTCTATACTCTTTATCCTAATATCAAATGTGAGCTGTTTGAAGCAAGCATAAACGAACAGACACAGCAAATGCTTAATGGTATTACTGAGTTGGGCATTTTGAGCGTACCTGTTGAGCATCAGGATAACTTTGAGGTTCTCTTCCGTCGCGATGAAGAACTGACAGCCGTTTTCCATAAAAACTCTGTTTTTCTGGACGACAGCAAAAAGGTTGTCACCCTTAAGGAATTAGAGGATGTACCTCTGAGCATCAGCTCAGGCTGCTCCGAAATTTTCCTCAAGGCCTGTGCGCAGGCATCTATCGTTCCGCGTATCACCTGCACCAGCACCACCCGCAGCACTACTTTGGAATGGACACGCGCCAAGGCAGCCGTTTCTATCGTGCCTGTAGAGCCCGGAGAAGACCTTGGTGAAGAATTTATCACCCGTCCTATATCCGACATCAAGGCAGACGTTTACAAGACCGTAGTAAAGGTTAAGGACAGACCGCTTTCCGTCGTTGCCCAGCATTTCCTCAAATTCTATTCCAAGACACGTAATTCACAGCAGGTATGCAACCTGGACGAAGTCCTGAAAAACTCCTCGTTATAAAACAAAAACCGCCTCACGGCGGTTTTTGTTTTATACTAAGCTTATCTTTCCTTACGAAAGCAATAAAAAAGCCGCCTTACCCGGCGGTTTTTTTATTGTTGCATTGCCACACCCCTGTAACAAGCTACACACGATAAAATTGGAGGAGAAGGAGAATTTGAAAAATCTTTACGTAACAGAACAGCAAATTGTCCGATTTGCTTAGTTTGTTCTAATGTTTGGGAAATCAATATTTCGACCCACATTTGATAGTTGAAAAAAACCGTCTTTGCAAGCAAAGACGGTTAATGCGCACAATTAAGATAGCTGCCACTCTCACATAAACAGTATCTTGTCTGTTAACATCTTCTCCTGTCGCTCGCAGGTCAAGCATATGCTTGTACGAAGTACTTTGCTGACTCCAGGCAAGCCTGTTACAGCGGCGGGACCGTGTGGATTTTCACCAATTAGCGCTTCATACGAAATATTGATTTGTTGCTTTTAATTATACTAAGTCCGATTAAGAATGTCAAGACTTTAGCGAAAAAGTTCCCTAAAAAATTATTGTAAGAACTCATATTACTAAAGAGACACTTATTTATTGACAATAAAAGAATTAGCATCTCTTACTCTTTTTGGGGCAAATCTTCGCAGCCTTTGATCCGGTTAACATCATATTTTCCCTTGCAGTAATGTCCTTTTGCAGCATCCGCAAGGCATTATATAACAAAAAGGCTGTCACTGATGAAGCTTCATCAGTAGCAGCCTTTTTTATGTTTGCCGGTCAAAAATCACCACTGGGTGCTTTCTTGCCGGACTTTATTTGTTTTGATTGCGATGCCTCATTGAAGCACGATCAATATCAAAGGCATTAATCAGCTCGGTAACAGCCTGACTTGGGGATACCACGCCATTAACAGCTGCTTCCATTACTGCCGGTAAGCGTCCTTTAATCATCGGGTCTTCAAAGAACAGGTTATGTAAATGCTCGTCAATCATGCTGTTAACCCAAGAAATGGTCTGCGATTTACGACGTTTGTCGAAGGAACCGCATTCCTTGGTAACCTTTTCGAACTTGCGCATTACTGCCCAAAGCTCAAGCAGGCCTTCCTTGGTCAAAGCAGAGCATCTGTAGGCATGAGTTTTCCAGCCTTCGGTAGCAGGGCGGATGAATTCAATCATACGCTCATACTCACCCTGGGTAACGATAGCTTTAGGCAGATTGTCACCATCGGCTTTGTTGACAACGATAGCGTCGGCAACCTCCATGATGCCTTTCTTGATGCCTTGCAGATCATCACCGGCACCGGTCAGTACTACCAGCATAAAGAAGTCAACCATCGAACGGACAGTGATTTCGGACTGGCCTACACCTACGGTTTCTACTAAGATAACGTCACAGCCTGCAGCCTCGCAAAGCAGCATGGTTTCACGGCTTTTACGGGCAACGCCGCCCAAGGTACCCTTTGCGGGGGACGGACGGATAAAGCAATTAGGTTCACGCGAAAGCATCTGCATACGCGTTTTATCACCCAAAATAGAGCCACCGGTAATAGAGCTGGTAGGATCGACAGCAAGAACTGCGACCTTATAGCCCTGATGACACAGCATCTGGCCAAAGGACTCGATAAAGGTACTTTTGCCGGCACCCGGTACACCGGAAATGCCAATGCGCAAAGCTTTGCCTGTACGCGGCAGAAGAGCCTGCAGGACACGCTGTGCTTTATCAAAATCCCTCGGTGCATTGCTTTCTATAAGAGTAATAGCTTGAGATAAGGTTTTACGATCGCCTTCACTGACTCCTTTTATTAACTCTTCCGGACTAGGTTTTTTCCTCAAGGGGAATTTCCTAATATTATCCACAGGGTTATACTTCTCCTCGCTGACAGCGTTTACGGCACTGTCAATCCCGCCCATTACAGAGCAGGCAAAGTTAGGATCTTTTTTCAGGGGTACCCAACTCGGCCTAATATCTTTTTCACCAGTTTCAGGCATTTATATCACCTCAGTCTTCAGCGTGTTCAGCTTTTGCACGGTCAACCAACATTTGCAGTAATTGGATGCAGCACTTAGGAATGTTGGTACCAGGTCCAAAGATGCCTGCTGCACCATGTTCATACAGGTAGTCATAATCCTGTGCAGGAATTACGCCGCCGATACATACCATGATATCTTCACGGCCACGTTTCTTCAGTTCTTCAACGATTGCCGGCAGCAAGGTTTTATGACCTGCAGCCAGGGAAGAGAAGCCAACCATATCAACGTCGTTATCTACAGCGTCTTGTGCAGATTCTTCCGGAGTCTGGAACAGAGGACCAACGTCGACGGTCCAGCCCATATCAGCGAAGGAGGTTGCCAGAACTTTTTGTCCGCGGTCATGACCGTCTTGGCCCATTTTAGCCAGGAAGATACGAGGACGACGGCCTTCAAGTTTTTCAAACTCATCAGCCAGTTTGGTAGCTTTTTCCATGTCATCGTTGCCGCTGAATTCACTGGAGTATACACCGGATACAGTGTGGATTACAGCATTGAAACGACCGGATACTTTTTCAACTGCGTCAGAAATTTCACCGAGGGAAGCACGGTCGCGAGCAGCTTGTACAGCCATTTCCAGCAGGTTGCCGTTGTCACGGGTTTCTGCTGCGCGGGTGATAGCTTCCAGATCGCGTGCAACAGCGTCGTTGTTGCGTTCTGCTCTCAGTTTTTCCAGACGTTTAATCTGAGCGTTACGTACAGCGGTGTTATCGATGGACAGTACGTTCAGCGGATCTTCCTTAGCCAGACGATATTTGTTCAGGCCAACGATGGTTTCTTTACCGCTATCGATGTTAGCTTGGCGACGAGCTGCGCACTCTTCAATACGCATCTTCGGCAGGCCGGTTGCAATAGCTTTTGCCATACCACCGAGTGCTTCAACTTCCTGGATATGAGCCCAAGCACGGCGAATGATTTCGTTGGTGAGGTATTCAACATAGTAGGAACCGCCCCACGGATCGATAATCTTGCAGACTTTGGTTTCATCCTGGATGTACAGCTGGGTGTTACGAGCAAGACGAGCGGAGAAGTCGGTCGGCAGTGCGATAGCTTCGTCCAGTGCGTTTGTATGCAGGGATTGGGTATGGCCCAGAGCAGCAGACATAGCTTCCATACAAGTACGGGAGATGTTGTTGAACGGATCCTGTTCGGTCAGAGACCAGCCGGAAGTCTGGCTGTGAGTACGCAGTGCCATGGATTTCGGGTTCTTAGCGCCGAAGCTCTTAAGAATCTTAGCCCACAGAACACGAGCAGCACGCATTTTAGCAACTTCCATGAAGTAGTTTTTGCCCATATCCCAGAAGAAGGACAGACGTTTTGCGAATGCGTCTACAGGCAGGCCTGCAGCTTCACCGGTACGGATATATTCCATACCATCGGCCAGAGTGTAGCCTAATTCAAGGTCGCAGGTTGCGCCGCACTCTTGAATATGGTAACCGGAAATGGAAATACTGTTGAATTTAGGCATATATTTGGTGGTATATTCGAAAATATCACCGATGATACGCATGGACATAGCAGGCGGATAAATGTAGGTGTTACGTACCATGAACTCTTTCAGAATATCGTTCTGAATGGTACCGGCCATGATAGATTTATCAACGCCTTGTTCTTCACCGGATACGATGAAGAATGCCAGTACAGGCAGTACTGCGCCGTTCATGGTCATGGATACGGACATCTGATCCAGAGGAATACCGGAGAACAGGATGTTCATATCGAGCATGGAGCAAACAGATACGCCTGCTTTACCAACGTCACCAACTACACGCGGGTTATCAGCGTCATAGCCGCGGTGAGTCGGCAAGTCGAACGCGATGGACAGACCTTTTTGGCCTGCAGCCAGGTTACGACGATAGAATGCGTTGGATTCTTCCGCAGTGGAGAAACCTGCATATTGACGTACAGTCCACGGACGGAATACATACATTGTGGAGTAAGGACCACGCAGGAACGGAGGAATACCGCTCATGAAGTCCAAATGGTTACATTTATCATAGATATCCTTGGTGTACAGCGGAGCTTTAGGAATACGTTCCAAGGTAGTATCATAAAGGGCATCATAATTTTCGCCCATTTTTTCTTCCAGATTTTTCTTCCATTCGTCATAAGAACAAGAAGGATGATCAGGAAGGGCTACTTTAGTGAAATCCGGATTAATGCTCATTATTCAATCATCCCTTTCTTCTTTTGCAGCATCTTCAGAGTTTGGAAGCAGTTAGCTTTTACGCTGATGAAATCGTCAACGCCAGCATCTTTGTAAACTTGTTCCATGTCTTTCGGAGCAGCGCCGGCCAGGAACAGAGTAGCGGACGGTTTCATAGCTGCTTTAATCATCGGAGCCAGTTTCGGAACGATTTCCGGATAGGTAGCATCGGTGGAGCAGATAACTGCAACATCGTAGTCGCCTTCTTTGAAAGCTTTGAGGCATTTTTCGTATTGATCGCCATCTTCGCCGTCTTGGAAACCATCGTTCAGATGAACGTTGAATTCACCAACCTGCAGGAAAGAGGTGGAGAAATCGGCACGAGCTTTATGTTGAGGAATCGGTCCCATGTTGCACAGGAATACTTCAACATTTTTGCCGGTTTTCTTAACATAGTCTTCAGTTTCGAAACGCAGTGCTTCATAGCGCTCGGTCCAGTGATGAGCAGCGATTGCTTCAACGGTTTCCGGAGCTTCAGCCTTGCAGGATGCAGCAGCAACCTGGCCGATAGTAGCACCGTTGCTGAATGCTTCGATTGCGCCTTCAACAGTTTCAACAGTAGCCAGCTTGCCGGCCAGGTAGTTGGTGTCGATATCAGCAACGTAAGCAGCAACAGCAGCTTCGCGTTCTTTCTTCAGTTTCGGAGTGTCCTCTTCGCGGCGCTCCAGCGGTTCTTCGGTCATGTTCGGGTACATGTTTACGCCAACAGCACGGTCGCTGCGCATTTCCAGAGCTTTGAAGCGCTTAGCCAGAACTTCAGCAACTTGTGCTTGCGGATAGCCAGCTTCCAGAGCTTTAATGATGCCGCCCATTTCCTCAACCTTTTGGAACTCAGCCCAGATTTTTTCGGTAATCTGCTTGGTCAGGGTTTCAACGCCCCAGGAACCGCCGGCAGCATCAATCGGGCTCAGCATACCAAATTCTTCTTGCAGCATTACATGCAGGTTACGAGCGATACGACGGGAGAATACGTCGCCTTTACGGATCAGCTCGTCAAACGGCGGGTTGTCATAAGTGCAAACGCCGCCTACAACGCTGGAGAAGGTTTGGGTGCAGTTACGCAGCATGTTAACATACGGGTCAACAACGGTTTTAGTGAAGCGAGCGCAACGGCCATGAACCTTAATAGCACGGTCTGCTTCTTCAGCACCGAATGCTTCCATAATAGCTGCCCAGATCATACGCAGGGAACGCAGTTTTGCGATTTCCATGAAGAAGTTAGCACCTTGGTTGAAGCAGAAGTACAGGGAGTTAGCAATATCGTGCAGCTCAACGCCACGTTTTTGCATTTGACGTACATATTCAACTGCAGTAGCGAAGGTGTAAGCAACCTCTTGTACTGCTTCAGCACCGCCATCGGTGTAAGCATCACTGTTGATGAAAACAGTGCGCAGCTCCGGAGTATTAGCTTTAGCAAATTTAATGGTTTCAGCCATTTCATCATACAAAGCATCCAGAGAGGTTTCGGTTTTACCGGTTTTTACCAGCTCGCCGATTGGGTCGCCGCCGATAACACCACGCAGGGTTTTAACATCATGACCAGCGCCCTTCAAAGCAGCAACAGTCAGAGCCAGCAGGTTTTTAGCGCCGGCACCGGTGTACATCATAATAGGATATTTGTCAAGTTTCAGACCATTCAGCAGAACGCTCATATCTTCAACAGTAGTAACGTTCACGCCAATATCGCCGGGTTTTTCTGCATCTTTAACGTCTACGCCGTTTTTGGTTGCAGTATCCAGTTTGATATTGTAAACAGTGGAGCCCTTGGAAATTTCTTCCTTCAGCAGCTCGTTGTTTTCAGCCGGCAGGGTTTCATCGCAGGCTTGTGCAATGCCCCAAGGCTCGTGTACATAACCGTTAACAGTTGCGCCGCGCAGGAAATCGCCCATACCGGGATAATCGTTGGTCGGCAGAATTGCATCAGTGCCTTTACGAGTATAAATCGGGTCAAAGGTAATGCCCTCGTAGTTTTTGGTATACATGATCTTGTCAAAGGGTTTGCCCTTCAACAGTACATTACATGCCTCCACCCATTCATCCCAGGTGGGTTCGGTAAATTCATCAAAAGTTACCTCCGGGAATTCGGTTACTTTCTCTGACTTACGCAACATGGCTTCCAGTTCTTTGTCTGTCAACGGTCTTTCGCCATCAACGACTGCTGCAGTTTTTTGTTGTTCATCAGCCATTCAAATAATCCTCCTTTAATAATTTAATCATTACTGTGAAAAAGCTCACAGCACCAAGCTGAAACGCATATCACCTCCAGCCAATCTCGTCTGCTGATGCAGCTGCTATCCGACCGCTCTCACCCGGTCATCAGGGGACATGTGCCGCATCCTTGCTTGGATAGATTTTAAGAAGCAAACAGCATTTATATACACGGTCACGGTTGTCCAGGCCGTATATAACAAAATAACAGGCAGTTTAATCTGCCAGGAACTCCTGCAGACGTCCGTAATTAATCTGGACTCTGCGCAGCTCGTTTTCTTCAGGCATAGTATCATTAAGAATCATGTTGCCTAAAGCAGCACCCGGCTCTGCGCCACGGTTCTGCATAAAACGGGCATAGTATTCAATCTGCGGAACATCTTCAGCCGCCTTATAAATAACAGCAGCCTGTTCCAAAGGATCTTCAGCAATAATATAGGGATTTACCCCTTCATTAAAGTATTTTTTCAAAAGCTCGCAGATATCTGTCTTTTTGGGGTTATATTGCACACGTACGCACTTTACTTCCAGCTCACCGCTGGCTTTAGCACGACCGGCAACAACTTCTTCAACGCCTTTCATACCTTCAAAGGCTGCTAGCAGTTCAGCAATTTTGCCTGCCAAATATAATTCTTTCATATCAATAACCTCCCTTTAAACAGCAAAAAATAAAGCCACCACATCTGTGATGGCTGGATTGTCAGCACGACAGCGCACCCCTACGCTGTCGTACTTGAGAGGAGAAAGGAAATGTTCTCAGCTAAAAGAAAAATTTGAGAATGGGATTTGAAAAACACGATATGTCCAGTATCGCGGACAAGTATGACAGATAGCATCGATGGCCCGGCCACTCTCCAAAAGGTCACAGCCATCACGTGACCTTCAATGGCATAAGAAACAGAAAACCGTTTCTCAAAAAGAATCCTTCACCCATTATGGGCGGGACTTTTGAAAAACGGCGAAATATCAAAAGCTACTAGGCGCACAAGCCTATACTACAGCTCTACGACATCTCTCCCCGTCTCTCGCAGGTCAAACGACGATGCATCTTACAGGCAGTTCTTCTGGCTTCGCTTCTTCACGTGTTTCACCTTCCCAGAGGACCCCTCCAGTGGTATAAATAAAACACGCTCCACGTCACAGCGGCGGGACCGTGCCGGACTTTCACCGGCTTCTCTATTGAGCTTTCGCACCTGTAATATCAATATCAACTTGTTGTCTTAATTATAGCAGTTACTATTTACCTTGTCAACCTTTTTCGTGGATTTTTATTTTTGTATTTGTATTCCATGTATGTAGCAGTCTTATGTATATTTGTGTCCATTTCTGATTAACTGTTCTTTGTATTTAATTTACATATAATACAATATAAAATCTTCAATATTGCAGTCAAAGCAGGCTTTTTGACAATAAAAAACGCCTACAGCTCAGCTGCAAGCGTTCTTACGATTTTGCAATCTTCATTTTTATACCACCTGTTAATGGATATAGTAGAAATTCATTTCATATAAAGCTTTGACAAATTTTTCCAGCATTATTCTCACCTCCTGAAATCAGTGAATCATATACCATTTAAAGTTGCACAGAGTTTCAACAAATTTTTCAAAAGTCATTTTTATATCATCCCTTCTGCTTTATTTTAAGGTCTTGCCTTAATATGCATTAAGTATAACACCTTATGACGTTTTTGTCCACTATGGACTTTTTATGTCCCGATAGATGTTTGTAATCCTTCAAAGCCTTACGCCATGCGATTTTACAAGGATTTTACATGCAAAAAAACAAAGAGGACTGCAAGAAAAATTTTTCTTAAATCATGAAAAATTTTTCTGCAATCCTCTAAAATTATGCCTGCTTAGCCTTAAACCAGCATGCCAGCAGCGGCGGGATAAAGATATTTATCACCAGCACACGCACCAGCTGATAGGTCAGGATAATCGACACATTCTCACCCATACTCATACCGGCCAAAGACATTTCAGCTATGCCTCCCGGCGCCATCGCCAGGAACGCCGTTACCAGCGAAAAACCGTAGCGTGCGGAAAGCACATTAGCCATACCGATGCTCACAACAATGAGTATCGCCGTACCGATAAGAATATAGGGCACCATTTTTTCGGTTTTTACGATGCGGTCCGCATCAAGCTGCATACCCATAAACAGACCGATGCTGGCCTGCGCCGCCGCCATGAGCCAAAAAGGCACAGGCTGCACACCGCCGTCAAAGGCAGAAAATGCAGCCGTCGCCAAAATCGGTCCAAGCAGTTTCGGCGTCGGCATATGTATTTTGGTTGCTATAAAGCTGCCCAATATAGACAAGGGCACTACAACAAGCCAATGCACTCCGCCATGATTGGGCAATGCTACGCTGCTGCCCGTCACCTGCGCATGCAAAAGCCAGATTACAAGAAACGGCACGGTAATAACTACACCCAGCAGACGCAGCACTTGCATCACCATAACAATGTTAGGATTTACTTCTTTATCCTCTTCGCAAAGCAGCATCGTCAGCGTCATGCCGCCTGGAAGCATACCCATAATGCAGCTTTTGAGGTTTTCCCGCGCCAGCTTTGCCGTAACAAAGGCCAAGGCAATACTGACAGCCAAAATAACTATCGTTGCTTCCGCTACACCAACCAGCTCAGCCAGAAAGTTATTCCAAGTGTCCGAACTAAAGGTAGAACCGATACCGTAGCCTGCAACCATCAATGCATATTCACGCCATTGCTTAGGCCAGCTTACGTCGCTGCGATGTGTCAGTGTTTTGCAAAGCAAAGCAGTCAGCAGACCGCCCAGCAAAAACGGTATCGGCAGATGTATGCGTACCAGCAGGCTTCCCAGGCAAAGCGCCATGATAAAAAGCAATAAGCGGTTTAAAAACATAGCTTTTACTCCTGCTCTACACCGTTAGCGGATAAAGCATTCATGATGCGCTCAATCAGCTCTCCGCGCATTGTATGCTGTGAGGAGGAATAAGTGATAATCTCATGCTCCTTCAGGCCCATTTCGCGCTTAAAGAGTGCCTTTTGAGACATGGCCGCATTTTTAGAAAGCTTATCGGATTTTGTCAGTACAACCTGTACCTTCAGGCCGCAGCTGCGCAGCCAGTTAAAGCATTCCATATCGCTGTCCATAGGCTTATGGCGGATATCAATCAGCTGGCAGACTACACCGAGGTTTTCGCTGCCGGATAAATATTTGCTGATAAAGCCGGACCATTGGTCCTTATTATTATGGTTTGTTTTAGCAAAGCCATAACCGGGTAAATCTACCAGATAAAAGGAGGCTCTTTCATCCTCACCCTCAACTACGCGCTTAGCCTCCAGCTCATAAAAGTTGATGGTCTGCGTTTTGCCTGGAGTAGAGCTTACGCGTGCCAGGCCGTTGCGGCGGCAGAGTGAATTGATAAGCGACGATTTGCCGACATTACTGCGGCCGATAAAGGCAGCCTCAATAAGAGCAGGCTGCGGATATTGGTCTGCACGTACTGCAGAGGCCACATATTTAGCACGGATAATATCCCAATTATCTTTACTCATTTTTATCCTCCAATGCCAGCTTCAAAACATCATCAAGATGCTCAACAGGTATAAACTGCATTTCCTTACGAATATTTTCCGGCAGCTCGTCCAGATCCTGCATATTGCGCTTCGGCAGCAGTACTGTCTTTACGCCATAGCGATAAGCCGCCAGCATTTTTTCCTTGATGCCGCCAACAGGCCATACCTTGCCGGACAGGGAAATTTCGCCGGTCATCGCCAGCTTGCCTTTAACCTTTTTACCTGTCAGCGCCGATACCATGGCAGTAACCATTGTTACGCCGGCAGACGGACCGTCCTTCGGCACAGCGCCCTCCGGCAGGTGGATATGGATATCCATCGTTTCACCAAAGTTGGCTGCAATCCCCAGCGCTTCCGCACGGCTGCGGATATAGGTATAACCGGCCTGAGCCGACTCCTTCATTACATCTCCCAGCTGACCTGTAAGCGTTAGGTTGCCCTTGCCCTTAAACGCCAGCACCTCTACCTTCAGCAGCTCGCCGCCGACGCTGGTCCACGCCAGACCATTAGCAACACCAACACTGGATTTCAGACTGATATCATCATCAAGATAAATAACAGGTCCCAGATATTTTTCCAGATTCTTTTCTGTTACCTGAGCGCCCTTACCCTTGCCCTTGACAATCTTGAAGGCAACCTTGCGGCAGATGCCTGCCAGCTTACGCTCCAGATTACGTACGCCTGCTTCCCTGGTGTAATCGTGAATTACACGGCGGATGGCCTTCTCGCTGACGCTCACCTTATATTTTTCCAGGCCGTTCAGCTTCAGCTCCTTCGGCAGCAGGTGCAGCTGAGCTATCTTAACCTTTTCTTCGTCAGTATAGCTGCTCAGCTGGATAATCTCCAGACGGTCCAGCAGAGCCGGCGGAATAGTATCTACGGCATTTGCCGTTACAATCCAGAATACATGTGACAAATCAAACGGGAATTCAATAAAGTGGTCACTGAAGCTGTTGTTCTGCTCCGGATCAAGCACCTCCAAAAGCGCTGAAGCCGGATCACCGCGAAAATCAGAAGCCATTTTATCAATCTCGTCCAACAGGAATACCGGGTTCATGCAGCCGCAGGTCTGCATACCGTGAATAATACGACCCGGCATAGAACCGATATAGGTACGGCGATGACCGCGGATTTCAGCTTCATCACGCACACCACCCAAAGAAATACGGGTAAATTTACGCTTAATAGCCTTGGCAATACTGCTTGCCAAGCTTGTTTTGCCTACGCCCGGAGGTCCTACCAGACACAGAATAGGTCCGCGTGTGCTCTTGGACAACGCACGTACCGCCAGATACTCCAGAATGCGCTCCTTAACCTTCTTTAGGCCGTAGTGATCCTTATCAAGAACATCCTGCGCCTTATCTATATCAAAATTATCCTTGGTGAATTTGCCCCAAGGCAACGCAAGCAGAGAATCAATATAGGTGCGGATTACCGCTCCCTCCGGCGTCATCGGCGGCATTTTCGCCAGACGTCCCAACTCCTTGTTGATTTTTTCCGCAACGTTTTGCGGCATCTTCAGCTTGGACATCTGCTCCTTGTAGTCAGCGATTTCTGCCTGTACGTCTTCGTTTTCGCCAAGCTCCTTGCTGATAGCCTTAATCTGTTCACGCAGATAATATTCCTTCTGATTCTGCTCCACCTGCTGGTGTACCTGCTCGGAAATATTTTTGGCTACATCGGCAATTTCCTGCTCACGCACCAGAATCTCGTATAATTTACGCAGACGCAGCTTCAGCGGCGCCATTTCCAGCAGCTCTTCCTTTTCGGTCAAAGACAGCGGCAGATAACCGACAATAATATCAGGCACCTTGCTTAAATCAGTGCGAGATTTAAGAGACTGCACCGTATCGGGATTAACCTTTTTCGTAAGCAGTACCCATTGCTCAAAGGCATCCAGCAGCAGACGACGCAGGCCTTCTGCTTCGGCATCGACCGCATCGTCAGCAGGCACAACTTCTACCTCGCCGACAAAGAAATCCTGCTCATTTTCATGAACCTCTGCCGCATTCAGTACATGTACGCGCTCCAGACCTTCTACCAACAAACGCACTGCGCCGTTAGGCAGCTGCAGCCTTTGCTTGATATTAGCCAGAACGCCCCATTCATATAAATCATCAGCAACAACATTTTCCTGCTCAGGCTGTTTTTGCCCAACCAGAATAATTTGCTTGTCCGTACCTTCGGCTGCGTCAATAGCAGCTATAGATTTTTCTCGGCCGACATCCAGATTGGCAATCATGCCCGGAAAAATCAAGACGCCCCTCAAAGCCAGCAGGGGCTTGGTAATTATCAAATTAGCCATATAATCCCTCCTTAAGCTCCCAAAACAAGAGAGAAATTTATCGGCAGTACGCACACAGGCATACTTGCCATAGCGATAAAATAAGGGAGAAGGTATAATAATCCTTCCCCCTTAGATATTTTGTTATTTTGTAAGCATTTGCGGCTCGCAATGCTGGCGTATAGTAGCTTCAGTAACAATGCACTTTGTTACATCATCACGGGAAGGAACATCATACATTACGTTACGCATGGTGGATTCAATAATAGATCTCAGGCCACGCGCTCCGGCATTACGTTTCAATGCTTCCTCAGCAATAGCAGTCAGAGCACCCGGCTCAAACTCCAAATCCACGCCATCCATTTCCAGGAAACGCTGGTATTGTTTAACCAACGCATTACGCGGCTCAGTCAGTATTTGTACCAGTGCAGCCTCATCCAACGGATTGAGTGTTACTACTACCGGCATACGTCCTGCAAATTCCGGAATAATACCGAACTTCATGATATCCTCAGGCAATACCTTGGCAAATACAGCCTCGTTATCAACCTCTTCCTTACGGCGGATATCAGCACCAAAGCCCAGGTTTTTCTTACCTACGCGGGCATTGATGATATGCTCCAGTCCAGCAAAGGCACCACCGCAGATAAACAGGATATTAGTTGTATCAATATTGATAAATTCCTGATGCGGATGCTTACGTCCTCCCTTAGGCGGAACGCTGGCAACAGTACCTTCAAGGATTTTCAGCAGAGCCTGCTGAACACCTTCACCGGAAACATCACGGGTAATGGAAACGTTTTCGGATTTACGGGCAATTTTATCAATCTCGTCGATATAGATAATGCCACGTTGAGCAGCTTCAATGTCATAATCGGCATTGCTGATAAGCTTGAGCAGAATGTTTTCAACATCCTCGCCTACATAGCCTGCTTCCGTTAAGGTAGTAGCATCAGCAATAGCAAAGGGAACCTGCAGAATCTTTGCCAGAGTCTGGGCGAGCAGTGTTTTGCCGCTGCCAGTAGGACCGAGCATCAGAATATTGGATTTCTGCAGCTCCAAGTCGCGTTTGGACTCCGGATTCTGGATTTCGTAGTTGATTCTCTTGTAATGATTATATACCGCTACGGACAAGGTTTTTTTAGCCTCATCCTGACCAATAACATACTCATCTAAGATTGCCTTAATTTCCTGAGGCTTCGGCAGATCAGCTGCATTCGCCAACTGCTCGGCAGCATCGCTTTCTTTTTCCTCGTCAAGCATGGATTTGCAGAAGTCGACACACTCATCGCAGATAAATACTCCACGACCGGAAATCAGTCTTTTTACCTGACCTTCACGCTTGCCGCAAAAGGAACAGCATGGTTTTCCATCATGTCCTTCATCAAAATTCATATTTTTAAATCTCCTTATAGTATATCTTACTCTGCAGATTTACTACGGGAAACAACCTCATCAATCAGGCCATATTCCTTAGCTTCTTTACTTGTCAGATAATGATCGCGCTCAGTATCGGCAGCAATCTTTTCCACTGTCTGACCGGTATGCTTTGCCAGTACCTGGTTCATTTCTTCACGTATACGCAGGATTTCACGGGCATGGATTTCAATCTCCGTTGCCTGGCCCTGTGCACCGCCCAAGGGCTGATGAATCATAACACGGGAATACGGCAATGCAAAACGCTTGCCCGGCGCGCCTGCTGCCAGGAGCACGGATGCCATGCTGGCAGCCATGCCCATGCAGATAGTAGAAACGTCAGGCTTAATATACTGCATCGTATCATAAATAGCCATGCCGGCGCTTACGCTGCCGCCGGGGCTGTTAATATACAGATGGATGTCTTTGTCCGGATCCTCGGACTCCAGGAACAATAACTGAGCAATGACAACATTTGCCATATTGTCATCAATCGGACCGGTAACGAAAACAATCCTATCCTTCAAAAGACGTGAATAAATATCATAGGAACGTTCTCCACGACTAGATTGTTCAACAACGATAGGCACATAATTCATTTTGTCACACTCCTTTACTGTAAGTATAACCTAAAATTATTTTGCGCTGTCGATAACAACGTGAGCAGCTTTGCGGCGCAGGATGTTAGCCAGCAGCAGGCCCATGGTGCCGTTGCCTTTGATGATTTTCTTAACTTCTTCAGGAGAAGCGCCGTGTTGTGCGGAAATAGCAGCGATTTCTGCATCAACGTCAGCCATGTCAACCTGAATGTCTTCAGCTTTAGCGATAGCGTCCAGAACCAGATCGGTCTTAACGTTTTCTTCAGCAACCGGGCGTTGGTTTTCACGGATTTTAGCCATGTCCAGACCGGTGTATTGCATATACATATCCAGGCTCATTTTACGGCTTTCCAGGCTCATTTTCATTTCTTCAACCATTTGGCTGATTTTGTCTTCAATCATGATTTCCGGAACGCTGAATTTAGCGTTAGCTACAGCCAGGTCAATCAGTTCATGCTCGTATTCAGCTTTAGCGTTAGCTTCAGCAGCTTTTTGCATACGCTCTTTGTAGTTAGCACGCAGCTCTTCTACAGTTTTGAAGTCGGTCTTGGAAGCAACATATTCGTCGTTCAGTTCCGGCAGCTCTTTGCGTTTTACATCTTGGATGTTTACTTTGAAGATAGCTTCTTTGCCAGCCAGGTCTTTAACAAAGTAATCTTCCGGGAAGGTTACTTCTACGTCAGTGGAGTCGCCTTTGGACAGGCCAACCAGCTGATCTTCGAAGCCGGGGATGAAGGAGTTGGAGCCAACTTCCAGAGGATAGCCTTTGCCTTCGCCGCCGCTGAACGGTTCGCCGTCAACGGTACCAGCAAAGTCGATGATAGCGAAGTCGCCTTTTTCAATTACAGCGCCTTCTTCAGCAACTACCATTTTAGCGTCGCGGCCCATCATGTCTTTAATTTGAGCGTCAACCTGCTCGTCGGTTACTTCAACTTCTTTTTTCTCTACATGCAGACCTTTGTATTCGCCCAGTTCCGGTTCCGGTTTCAGGGTTACTTTAATGGTCAGTTCCATATCTTTGCCTTCTTCGAAGGTAGATTCTTCAACTTTAGGATCGGATACAGGGATCAGTTTTTCCTGGTCCAGAGCTTCGCTGTATGCTTTGTTGGCAACGATTTCAAAAGCTTCTTGTTTTACAGCTTCTTTGCCATAGTGCATTTCAATGATAGCACGCGGAGCTTTGCCTTTACGGAAGCCAGGGATATTGGCCTGGTCAGCAATTTTTTGTACAGCCTTTTTATAACCTGCGTTTACCTCAGCAGCCGGAGCGGTAATTTTTAAAGTTGCCTCATTTTCTACTCTTTCAACAGTAACGTTCATTAATAAAATCCTCCCTTAAATTTATGTGGGTAAAAAATAATATAATCGGATTAAACTGTCAGCCTTCCTTAGCGAAAATGTGCTGACACAAATCGCTCATAATATCATATCACAATGCTCGCTTCTTGACAATACCAAAAAACCCGACAGACTCAATCTGTCGGGCAAATTTTTAATTGGAGCGGAAAACGAGATTCGAACTCGCGACCCCCTCCTTGGCAAGGAGGTGCTCTACCACTGAGCTATTTCCGCATGCATCAGCAACGAATATAAGTATAAGGCATCAGGTGACTTTTGTCAACACCTTTTTTGAAAAAAGTTGAGATTTTTTTCAACTTTTTTCTCAGCCTCTATCCTAACCCATTACAACGCGCTAAATCATCATAGACAAGCGCCGCCAGACGCTGCGTCAATTCTTTGTTCTCCGCGCAAAGCTTCGTCTGCGACAGCAATGCTTCCAGCTTAGCCTTATTGCACATCATGCAGCAGCATGGCATAATGATTTCACTAGCCATATAGGCAGCGGCGCGCAAAGACATTTCATCCTGCAGCAGGCTGCCGCTTGCTGCCTTGGATGCGAACACCGCAAGGCGTATATCCAGCGCCCGCGCCAGCTGTTTTTCCAAAACACCGGCCATAGCTTAACGCATGTTTTCGATAAAGTCTTCAAAGGTGTTGATCAATACAGTGTGACCGGTAACCTTCAAATCACGCAGGTAAGTACCGTAGGATTCATAAACCTCGTCACTCAACTCCATTTTCAGGCCTTCCTTAACATATTCATCCATCATTTTCAGAATGAAACGGTTAACTTCATTGGTACCGGGCTTAACATTCAAAGGAATAATGCGGCTTTCAGCCTCATATTTTTCTACAACAACTTTCCAGCCACCGGGAACAGGCGGCAGACGGGTTGCTTTAATGAAATAATTATCAGGAGAAAAGCCTACATAACCATCCATTTTATTATATAATTTTGCTTTTTGCAGGGGGAAACCATTTTTATTGCCCCATTTAACGATTTCTTCGCAAACTTCATTATTATGGATTACACTCGGAAAGGTTGCTTCCGCTAAGATTTCAGACATAGTGATACCTCCTCATGGTTTATAGTCATATTTTACTCTAACTTGCAGATTATTTCAACAAAAAAGCATGTATACATTAACCATTCCATTTTACGTTGCTTGCAATAAGGACAACCTTGCTTTATACTAAAAATAAACACATCGGCAAAGGAGGATAGCGCTATGGGCTTATTTGTAAATCCTGACTGTTCAGCATTTAAAGCAGCAGTAGCTTCTGAAATTTATATTGACAAAACCTCTCTAATTAAGCACACAAATCAAATGCTCGGCACCTTACAAGCTTTCGTTTGTAACAGCCGTCCTCGTCGCTTCGGCAAGTCAGTTACCGCTGATATGCTCACTGCATATTACAGCAAAGGTGCTGATGCTTCTGAACTTTTTCAAGGTCTTACTATCAGCCAAATCCCTGGCTTCACAAAACATCTTAATAAATACGATGTGCTCCACTTCGACATACAATGGTGTTTTAAAGAATGTGGCAAAGCTGAAGCTACTGTTCCATACATAACTAAAATAGTATTGAACGAACTGCGCCAACTTTACGGAAAAATTGTTCCTGATGATGTACAAAAAATTTCCGGAGCATTATCAGCTATCAATGCTGCAACAGGCAATAAATTTGTTATCGTCATTGACGAATGGGACGTTTTCATCAGAGACGAATCCCACAACACCAAAGTACAAGAGCAATATATTGACTTTCTGCGTAATCTTTTCAAAGGCAGTGAACCGGCAAAGTATGTAGCCCTTGCCTATCTGACAGGTATTTTGCCCATCAAAAAAGTGAAAACACAATCTGCGCTCAACAATTTTGATGAGTATACTATGCTAGATGCCAGCTTTTTTGCTCCATACACGGGTTTTACAGAGAATGAAGTTAAAACATTATGCTCACGTTACCATGCCGATTTTACTGCTGTCAAACGTTGGTATGATGGCTATCTTTTAGATGACTACCACATTTATAACCCCAAAGCAGTCGTTAACGCTATGCTACGAGGAAGATTGCAAAGCTACTGGTCGCAAACTGGTACTTATCAAACTATTAAAACTCTCATTGATATGAATTTCGCAGGTCTGCGTACAGCAATAATAGATATGCTCGCTGGCAACTCAGTCGCTGTCAATACAAATTTCTTCCAAAACGATATGATTAGCTTCGCTAGCAAAGACGATATTCTCACAGCTCTGATTCACTTAGGTTACTTAAGTTATGACATCAATGAACACGTAGCTTCTATACCTAATGAAGAAATCAGACAGGAATTTGCAGGTGCAATCAGTTCTAACAACTGGTCTGAACTTCATGCTTTTGAAATTGAATCAACGCAGCTTTTAAACGCTGTTTTAGACGGTGAGACAGCAGTTGTCGCTAATAGCATTGCTAAGCTTCATGACGAATATGCTTCTTCAATACGTTACAATGATGAAAATTCATTAAGCAGCGTGCTGACTATTGCGTTTTTAAGCACTATGCAATATTACTTCAAGCCAATCAGAGAATTTCCCACCGGCCGAGGTTTTGCTGACTTCGTGTATCTCCCTAAGCCACGCTATAAAGAAAACTATCCTGCGCTTATCGTAGAGCTGAAATGGAACCAAAGTGCTAAAACAGCACTCGAGCAAATTAAAGAACGTAACTATACGCAAACATTGGAGCAATATACTGGTAACATGCTTCTTGTAGGCATCAATTATGACAAAAAAAGCAAGAAACATACTTGCTGTATCGAGCAAGTAAAAAAATAATACTCATATTTTAAGACATACTGGCTGTCGTGCTGCATAAAAAATGTAGTACAACAGCCATTTTTATTCTGTATATTATTCAAAAGCAATGTAGAAAATAAAAGTATAAAAAAACAAGCCACAAATCAATGGAACTACGATTTTTTCATCATTATTCAAATATCTATACATTATTCGCCTCAATACCCAATAATTTTTTCTTTGTATAACTGCTGATGCAATATTAACTGACTAGTGAAAAAGCATGTATATAATAAGTTGCAAGCTAAAAAAACCGGCATCAAGCTGATGCCGGTCAAAAGCAATTCTTTTAAATTTGTCCCAAAGCCTTCAAAATGCACTGAGCGATAATCGCACTGGCAATATAGGTGCCTACAAAAACAACGATTGCCAGAATAACAATGCGCCAGCCGGTCTTGGCAAAGGCATCAAGGTCCTTGCCAATGGATACACCGGCATAAGCCAGAATCGGAGTACACAGGGCCACAAAGCCGACATTCTTTACATAGCCGTTGATAATATCGCTGCCGGGAACACCGGGGATAGTCAGAATGCAGCCCAAGGTTACAACCCATGCCGCAGCCGGAATACCGCCGGGAATATATTTGGACAGCAGCATGCCGACAAAAGCAATCACCGCCAAAATCAGCAGGCCGGGAATAGACTGGATAATATCAGCCTTGGTTCCCAATACGTTGGAGAACAAGCTCATGAAGGTTACAATAGCCAAAATGATAATTGTATCTTTAATTTTCATTATGCTTCCTCTCCTTTCTTCTCAGCTTCAGGCAGTACGCCGTATTTTATCTTATAGAATCTCTTATAAAGCCATTCGGTCATCGGCAGGCCCAGCCATACGGACATATACAGACCGTCAAGACCGGAAAGCATATTACTTGCTGCGCCGAAGGCTGCCAGCTGGTCAGCCATATCAGGATACATAGCAACCAAAGAGCCTACTGCAGCCGTCATCATGCTGGCAGAGCCTACGCCGGAGGCCATAGCCAGTGCATACGGATGAATCGGCAGTACGGAAGCAGCAACGCTGGCCATCAGGCCGAAGAAAATAGTACCAAAAACAGTACCGGCAATATAAACGCCCATAACCCCACGGCCTTCACTGCTGTCCAGTCCAAACTTTTCGCCGATCAGCGCTACGTTAGGCTCACGGGCGATAGAATGCGCCGCACCGATGGTTTCGCGTTTCAATCCCAGATAAACAGCTACAGGAACGCCCAAAAGCACAGTACCGAGGTTACCGAACTCCTGCAGAATCAGCGCCGGAGAAGCTGCCAGAATCTTCGGCAGGGTAGGACCTACCAGCGTACCGTAGCGTGCCATCAAAAGCATCAGCGTTACGCCGACCAGACCGCTGGCATCCAGCATTTCCTTTTTGCCGGACAGGTTCAAAAACTTAGGTGTTGTCAGAATGCCCAGAAGCAAAGCGTACAGCATCGGCAGCAGCACGATGCGTCCGATACCGAACTTCAGGGTATGAGTGCCGATCAGCTCGGAAACAATGATCAGCGCCAGAATTATGGCATGTAATTTAATGTTCTTCATTACATTCCCTCCCACAAATTTTTTCTATTTTACTTATTAAAATAGCTCTCCAATTTTGCAATATACTCTTCTTTGGTCAGAATCGGCTTGAAGTCCGCCAGGATAGCCTTAGCCTCTTTGGCATCATCATACAGCAAATCTATCAGCATCATCGCAAAGGCTTTGGCAGGCAGCAGCACAGCAGCATTAAAATCTACCATATGGAAGTCAGGTGTATGCAGCAGTCCGTCCGTACCACCGATAAACGGATGGATAACAGGCATCAGATGTGATACGTCACCCATATCGGTAGAGGCGCTGAAATGACCGGCATCCTTTATCTCTACGTCCGGATAAGCAATTTTCGCATTTGCTGCAAACAGCTCATTCATACGCTTGTTACAGCTCAGAGGGAACATGCCGGGCAATGTTTCGATAACGGTCTGTGCGCCGACAGCATCACCGCCGGCCTTAAGCGCTGCGTCAACGCGCGTATGTGTGGAATCTATAGCATCCATGGTTTTCGCACGCACATACAGCTCCAGGCGTACATCATCAGGCACGGAATTTACAAAGTCACCGCCCTTAGTAATAATCGGGTGTACACGCACTACATCCTGCTCGCGGAAGGTTTCGCGCAAAGCGTTGATGCCCATAAGTCCCAGGCAGGCAGCATTCAGCGCGTTGACACCTTCATGCGGAGCGTCGGCTGCATGGGCGGTTTTGCCGATATAGCGAACGGTTTTACCTACAAAGCCGTTGCTGCTTTCGCCGATAGAAACCGTAGGCTTCGGCATATTTTTATCGGCATGCATCTGCATAGCCATATCAATATCATCAAAAGCGCCTTCATAAATCAGCTCGCCCTTGCCGCTCATAAAATGCAGCTTGCCAGACTCTACTAATTTTTTGCGGTACGCAATTTCAATATATTCCTCAGCAGGAACACCGAAGAACACAACGTCACCGGCCAGCTCCGGTAAAACACCGGATTTTACAATACCGCAGGCAGCAGCAAGCATGGTGGAAATCTGCAAGTTATGGCCGCAGGCATGCGCAGCGCCTGTTGCCGGGTCCGCCTTCGGACTTGTCGGGCAGCCAACTGCATCAAGCTCGCCTAAAACGGCAGCTGTCGGTCCGGGCTTACCGCCTTTCGCACGTCCCTTAACACCATTGATGGCCAAGCCGGTCTGCGGCTCCAAGCCCAGGTCACGCATAAACTCTGCAACCTTGGCAGCGGTTTTGACTTCCTTGAAGCCTAATTCCGGTTCATCGTTGATGCTGGCACAAATTGCCTTTATCTTGTCTGCATATGCGTCAATCGTCGCACATGCCTTTTCTTTTAAAATTTCTTTTGTCATTTTAGTGCGCCTCCAACGTACCTGTCTATTTGACACGTACATTAATAAAAAATTTTAAGTATTTGACTCAATTATATCATACTTATAGGTAAAGTCAAATAAGAACATCCGCTAAAAAAATCCTTGCTTCATAATGTGCAATTTGATGCAATATCAGCTAGTTTTCAGAATTTTGTCCACTAAATAAGAGTATTAAAATGTTTACTGCCTACTTTTTTGCTGAGTTTTACAGTTTTTCTGTTTACCTTTCACTGGTATCTGTGCTAAAATATAAAAATGATATTTGTCGGCAGAAAGCGTCTGACTTAAAACAGTTGACTGCTGACAACTACAGCACATGTTGATATAATATAAGGAAAGGAGTCTTGACATGTTTGCTCAGATGAAAAAAGATATTGATGCCATTATGCTGCGCGACCCGGCCGCAAAAACAAGACTGGAGGCCGCAATGTGTTATCCCGGGCTACATGCCATCTGGCTCCATCGTATAGCGCATCACTTTTATCTGAAGGGCTGGGTAGTATTCCCACGCCTGCTTAATACATTTTCCCGCTTTCTTACCGGTATTGACATCCATCCCGGTGCTAAACTTGGCCCTGGTCTTTTTATTGACCACGGTATGGGACTTGTTATCGGTGAAACCGCCGAGCTTGGCAGCAATGTCACGCTCTATCAGGGCGTTACCCTTGGCGGTACCGGCAAGGAAAAAGGCAAGCGCCATCCCACCATCGGCAATAATGTTGTTGTTTCCAGCGGTGCGAAGGTGCTTGGTTCCTTCAAGGTAGGCGACAATTCCAAAATTGGCAGCGGCAGCGTAGTTCTTAAAGAGGTTCCGCCCAATTCCGTCGTTGTTGGTGTACCCGGACGTGTTGTAACACGCAACGGTGTACGTATTGCCTCCAACAATGATGCCGAAAGCATGATTGACCTGAACCATGATAAACTGCCTGATCCGGTAGCAGATTATGAAGAACTGCTCGCCAAACATATGGAAGAAATTAACGGCCGCCTCAAGGAATTGGAAAATCTTATTTATGACACTCAAAGTAAGCATTCTGACTAAAAAGAGGTAGAAAAATGAGCAGAACAATGACCACAGCAGAAGCCATTCAGGAAGCACGCCGCTGCCTGAACTGTGCGCGCCCTACATGCCGCACCGGCTGTCCGATTGAAAACAATATTCCCGGCTTTATCCGTGCCTTAAGCGAAGGTAATATCGGTATGGCTTACGAAATTATTTCCGAACGCAGCAATCTGCCCGCTATCTGCGGACGCGTCTGCCCGCATGAGCGTCAGTGCGAAGCACATTGCGTGCTGACAAAAAAGAAATGCGGTATCGAAATCGGCAGTCTGGAAATGTTCATTGCCGACTTTGCCCACAACAATGATTTGAAGCCCACGCAGCCTTCAAGCAAGCTGCGCGGTAAGGTTGCCGTAATCGGCTCCGGCCCGGCAGGTCTTACAGTTGCCGGTGATTTGGCCAAAATGGACTTCGATGTTACTATTTTCGAAGCACAAAGCGAGCCCGGCGGCGTATTGCTTTTCGGCATTCCGGAATTCCGTCTGCAAAAGGATGTTGTTCGCCGTGAAATCAGCGAGCTGCAGCATATCGGTGTGGAAATCCGTACTAAGCAGCTTGCCGGTGTAGATTTTACCGTTGATGACCTTTTTGCCCAAGGCTATGATGCAATTTTCATGGGCACAGGCACTTCCCTGCCGCGCACGCTGGATATCCCCGGCAAAGAGCTGTCCGGTATTTTGACAGCAACCTACTTCCTGCGTATGGTTGTACTGGCTGACGGAGGCAAGCTGGATGCCAGCGAAACACTGCTGCACACCGGTGACAACGTTATCGTTGTCGGCGCAGGCAACGTGGCTATGGATGCGGCCCGCACCTCTATCCGCCGCGGCGCAAAAAATGTTACCATCGTCTACCACAAAACTGAAGCTGAAATTTCTGCTTTTCCATCCGAATATGAAGCCGCTGTTGCCGAAGGTGTACAGTTCCGCTTCTTAAAGCAGCCTATCGCCTACTTCAACAAGAAGCAGATGCGCGCTTTAAAAAATATCCGCCGTCAGGCTACGGCAGCGGACGAAACCGAATTAGCCGGTTTATTGCTGCAAAACATCACCAAAACCGAAAACGGTGAGTTTATTGCAGAAGGCGGTCAAGAGCTTATCCCCTGCGACTGCGTAATCCTCGCAGTAGGTCAAAAACCGGCAGCACGTATTGTTTCCAGTACCAAAGGCATTCAGGTTGATAAGCAGGGCTTTGTTATCACCCGTGACCGTCCCTACGGCATGACCACCCGCGCCGGCGTTTTCAGCAGCGGTGATGTGGTACATGGTCCTGCTACCGTCGTTTTGGCAATGAAGGAATCGAAGAAGGTAGCTGCAGGCATTGCGCAATATGTTGATGCCAAAAAGCTGCTGGAAGACTGCACTATGGATTCCACTACTCTGTAATACCAAAAGCATACAAAAACCGTCATTTCCCCAACAAGCTGAGGAAATGACGGTTTTATTTCTTTTATTCGCTATATTTTCTATACGCGGTATGATTGGTGCAGCCGACAATGTTATTGATAGCAAAGCCATGCTTGAGCGCAGCAGTAACAAATTTCTTTGCCTGCAGTACCGCTTCCTTCATGCTCAGGCCGTTTGCCAGGCCTGCGGTAATTGCTGCCGAGAAGGTGCAGCCTGCGCCATGGTTGTAGGAAGGATAAATTTTCGGCACAGCCATTTCTGTGAATTCCTTGCCATCGTAAAAAATATCAATTGCGGAATTGTCGCTCAGACGCTCGCCGCCCTTGATAACAACGCTCTTCGCACCGGCAGCAACAATCTTCTCTGCTGCTTCCTTAATCTGCTCTACGGTAGTAACCTCAGGCATATCTGCAAGATAAGCAGCTTCCACGGTATTCGGGGTAATAATATCGCAGCGCGGCATCAGCAGCTTTTTGATAGCTTCTGCCGCATCCGGCACCAGAATCAGGTCGCAGCCCTTGCAGACCATAACCGGATCAATAACAACGTTCTGCAAATTGTACTTATCAATCGTAGCTGCAACCAGCTCTACCAGCTCAGCACTTCCCAGCATACCGGTTTTCATCGCATTGATGCCAACGCCTTCAATCGCTGTCACCAGCTGCTTTTCTACCAAATCCAACGGCAACGGAAATACGCTGTGCTCCCAAGTAGTAGGATGCATAGTAACAATGCAGGTCAAAGCAGGCATACCATAAACGCCCAACTCCTCCATAGTTTTAATATCCGCTTCCATACCGGCGCCGCCGCTTGTATCGCTGCCGGCAATTGTCAATGCTTTATTCATTAAGGTCATAAGACACACTCCTTCACTTTAATAATGTAATCATTATAACCTTTTGACTGGCATCTGAATAAGCTCAATTTATGGATATTTAATATAGTCAGATAAAAAGCTTTGCAAACAAAATGCCCTAGAAGCATAGCAGCCTATTTATGTTTAGAATGTATAAGTATAGGTCACATGCACCATGCGCGGCAGGCAGTAATACTTGGTAGCGGAGCCCGGATTGCTTACGATATCATCCCTATCGAAGATATTTTCCACGCCAAGCTCTACCGTGCTGCTCTTATCGAACTTATAGCCGGCAATAAAGTTTACCGGCAGCAAATCGCCCCAGCCGCTGGCTCTGTCCGTAGTAAACATGCCTGTCAGCGCAGCATTGAACTTAGCATCATGGTATTTAATGCCGGCATTGTATTGCTCGCGTGCAAATTTACGCTCCCATACGCCTTTTTTATTTTTACCCATAGGATTGCAGAAATTAGCGCCCAGAGAATAGCTGTATTTGCTGCCGAAATCCTTCTCATAGGTCATTTCCAGACCTTTGTTTTTAAAGGACATATTACGTGTTACATACGGATTGGAGCTGGTTCCCTTGCCTTCGTACTCAATAGTATCCAAATCCATATAATACAAAGCAGCTTTGAACATGCTTGTATTAGATGTCTTTTTGTAACCGAACTCATAGGTCCAGCCTTCTTCAGGCTCCAGTAAAGGATTAGCCGCAAAGTTGGCACCGCCGCCGCCGTAAATCTGGGTAAATGTAGGCATCTTAAAAGATTTTGCCGCATTTGCATATAAGCTGCTGTTGTTATCCAGCTTCTTCAGCAAAGCAAACTGCGGTGTAAAGGCATCATAACGCTTATTGGCCTCTACAACAGTTTCACGGGCACCTACGGTAGCAGTATAGCCTGCACCAAGATCCTTGGAAAGCTGTGCAAACACAGCATAATTCGTTCTGAATTCGTTAATCTTCGTACCCGGTTTAATATTTTTGGCTACGGTAATATCATTTTTATAGGAATCACGGGAAACCGTCGTACCAACAATAACATCACCGAATTTACCGGTAATCTGCTTTTGCAGATCAAGGCCTATGGTATCAAAGCGTAAATGATCGGACTTGGTCCATTTAGAGCCCGTAACATTGTAAGTCTGATTTCTGCGGTTGCTGCGGTTATAAAACAAATTGGCACTCACGCTGTCATCCTTATATTGTAAGCGTGAAAAATCATCAATATAGTGGTAATTCGCATCCTCGGTAAGCTTGCTCCAGGTTTTGTCATACTGATCATAGGAATACTTGCTGTCATTGTGCTGGTGCGAGAAGCTCCAGTTATCATCAAACTTATAGCTTGCGGTAAAGGACTTTTTGTTTAAGTCATTAATCTGCTTATAGTTACTGCTATAACCCTTCATCGGGTCACTCTGCTCCAGCGCTACTGCAAAATTCAGCTTATTAGCATTCAATGTCAGTGCTGCCTTCTCCCTGCCGTATTCACCCTTAGTCAGAGATAAGGTGTTAGGCATTTTCTTTTTCGTGATGATATTGATAACACCGGTAGAAGCCTCGGAACCGTAAAGAGTAGAAGCAGCACCCTTAACAATTTCTACGCGTGCAATAGATTCTACAGGAACGGAATCCAGATAATAGGTTTCATTGATGTTGGCAGGTACACCGTCAATCATTACCACAGTGCCTTTATTCGCACCGCGCATCAGGATTTTTGCGTTCATACCGCCAAGGGACTGGCTGCCGCCATAGGAATAGGTAGTTACGCCGCTTTGCAAGCGCAAGGCATCAAAAAGATTAGCAGCACCGGTTTCCACAAGCTGCTTCTGTGATACGGTTGTAACAGAAGCAGGCGTATCAACATCACGCTTGCTTTCACGCTGCGCGGTAACAACCATCGTATCAAGATTGTATGTCTGCAGGCTGTCGGCAAAAGCCGGAGCCGCAAAAGATATATTCGCAGCCAACAGCGTAGCCGTCAGGGAAATTACAGTATTTTTTCTCATAAATATTCATCCTCTCATGTACATAAAACATCTAACAAATATAAAATTATAACACTTTTAAGGATGCTTGTCAATAAAGTTTTCACGATGATGCAGGCTTTTCAAAAACAAAAAAGCTCTCAGATTTCTCTGAGAGCTGATTGCCATAGTTGGCGGAGTGGGTGTAAAAATTGAAGTTATTTATTTTTCACTTCAACCTGCTTTCCTTCGCTTAAAGCCAGCGGTTTCTTACCTGACAAAAGCGTTTGCTGTTTTTGCTGTATTTCCTTTAAGCTTGTCTCTCCACCTTGACTAAGCTCTAACGTTTGCTTCTGTACGCTCGCCAGCAATTCCTTCGTCAGCATACCTGTTTGTTCTATAATGCTATTTTTACTTTTGATAAAGCCATCAATAACCTGTTGCTGACGTATCGCAATATTGTCCAACTGCTTCATGTAATACTCACCCTGCAATCTCATATCGTCTTCAATACGCTTTTGATACAGCTTATGCGCAGGCGAATCAATCTCATATTTTTCCAAGATTGCTAATAACGCTGGCAGTTTTTCCATATTGTACTCATCGTTATCTGCATTTACTTTATCTCCAAGCTCCTTATAAAATTTTTCAATGTCCTTAATAATTGGCATAGAACCTTTTTCTATAATGTCTATACGCTTTTCGGCAATTTCCGTTAACTTAGCTTGCATTCTGATAATCATCTCAGCTGTCGCAGCAAATCCCTTCACCTTTGCCTGCACAAGTGCTTCTTCACAATCGTGCTGCGCCTGCAAAAACTCCAGCTGCGCCTTATGCATAAGCTCCTGACGTTCGCGTTCCATAGTGGCTAATCTGATTTTCGTATTCTGCTCAATCTCAGCTATCCTTACCTTATCCGGCTCATATACCGTAGAGCTTGTCGAACGACTGCCTCCACTGGAACTGCCACCAAACAATCCTTTAAAAAATCCACCTACTGTTCCCCAAAATCCCATATCATCAACCCCCTTATTTTGCAATAACCGCTCTACCTGATGGCTTCGAAACCTACCCAAGGTACAAACATTAGCAAAGTGCTCACAATTATTAAAAATTACATTATAATCGCCATCACCAATACAGCTACGTGCATAAGCAACTATCTGGTCTGGCGCATACAAGTCCTGAAACTCTTCATCAGTATATTCTTTTACCTCCAGCTCACCGCCTTTGAGGAAAAAATTTAAATCTGAACTGATAACCCTGTTTTTCGATGAATCCATAATGCTATCATCATCTGTACCTGTAAAATGAATAACTTCATTGTCTGAAACATAGATACCGTGATGCGTATAAATACCATGCATACGTTTTACGCGTATATGGTCACCCATTACAGGATTCTTCTGCACCCAAATTTCTTCAGTAAATACTGCATCAGTTATCGGCAGCTGCGGAACAACGCTTTCCATAAACCATTACTTCCTTTGCTACTTAGCCAAATCCTTACGCATTTTGAAAATCAAAGAATTGTACGCCTTTTCACGCCTTGCCTTTTCTTCACTATATGCTTTAGCATCTGCAAGGTAAATATCATAATTCTTTTGTTTCAAAGCAGCAAACTCAGCTAAGATGGTGTGTGATATTTTCTGTAAATCATTATTGGCAACAAACTTTAAAACTTCGTCAATTTGAATATCCAGCAAGCTATTTGCCCAATTCAAGATCCAGACTCTGTCTTCTGCATTCTTACAGTTGAAGATAATATCCTGCAGCTCTGATTGAAGCATCGCCACAAATTTGTAAAGACTGCTTTCTGTTTCAAACTTCTCCTGTAAATTGCCACCGGCCTGAAAAGCAAATTTCTGATAAATTCCTTTGCGTTCTTCCTTATAAAATTTATCAATCTGCTTTTTATAATCATCTAAAATATGAATAAGCTGTTCCGGGACAGATGTCTTGACTTCTTTATTCGTTGGCATGGAACCGTGCAAGCCACGTTCAATAACAGGCTGCATTTTTAATTCAATCGCATATCTTAACTGTTGCCAATCCTGATACCAGGCGGACCATATTTCTTCTTCAATGCCATCATCTTCGCAGTCATGCTTCATATCTTCTTTATAGGTTGTTTTGAACACTCTATAGCCTTCAGTCCAATTCTCCCAGATATTAATAGCATTCATGACGAAGGTGTGGTTTGCCTCAAAATATTCAATCTTGCGCAACGCATTTTTGATGATTTTGGCAGTATTTTCCGCCAGGAAAGCAAAGCTTGCTCTCTTTTCCTGCTCCAGCTCTGCCAATTCACGAAGAGAATTTTCACCTTCATCAATTTCATCAATTCTGTATTCCAAAGCATCTGCCTGCTTCTTCACAGCCAAAATCTTTGTTTTAACGCTGTTCATTCCCAAAGAAAAGTTTTTCTGGAAGAAGCGTTGTCTATCACGCAGTAAGATGTTTTCTGCTTCCGTAAGGTTGGGATCAGCTTCATATTTTTTGGAAAGCTTAAGGCTGATTAAATTGAAATCCTTGATTACCGAAGCCTTTTGTTCTTCGTAATAATCCACTTTTTCCATGAGCTCCCTGCACCACTGCTGCACGGCCTGATAATACTTGATGAGTGAAGCATCAATAGCTTTGATATCATACTTTGCCAGCAACGCTGTGTAATCAAAATCTGATGAAAGCAAGGTGACTGTCTGTAGCTCATTAATTTGTGTTTGCAGCTCTTGTAATTGCGCTAAAAGCTTGGGCTTTTCAAAGTATATTTTCTTATAAAGCTCCGTAACCTCCGCATCATCAAAAATTGGCCATAATTCATTTTTCGTGAATAGGTCTAGGGTAAATTGCAGACGTTCCTTTTCGGTATAAGCAGGATTACTCGGATTAACTTTTTCTTGATAGTCAGTGTCTTGAATCAAATAATCAGAGCAAGGGAATAATGCTCCAGAATTGCCTCTATTATCATATAATTCACTTGTAGCACCTTGTGCCTCCAAGTATTTTACTTTTCTATCACCGTTATATTCGCAAATATAATAATAGGAACCAAGTAACACCCAATATGCATCCTTCTTTCGATGAAAAGGTATCGTTTTATCCTCTACTGCCTGCCAAAGCTCATAACAAGTTGGTACTCTAAAGCCATCCATACCGAATGAATAACCACTAATTATATTATCAACCTCATTTGAATAATAATCGTCTCCATCTTCTTTGATATAATTAAACGTCGTTAAATTAGCCCAAATTAAACCTGTATTTCTATCAAAAAGAATTTTTGGCTTGTTTTTTATAAAATACCATCTTTGGTTCTTGATGGCCTCAAGAATCTTTTCGACACCCGTCCCTCCTAATTCCATTATCTCTGCATTTATAGCTGCTAAATTTCCATCTACTACTGCCAATTTTGCAGCAATTTCCTGTCTTTGCGTCGAGTACTGCGCTTGCTCCAAATTTAATTCCTGTACTCTCTTAGCATTATTCTCATTTTCTATACCTTCACAAGCTGCTTCTATTGCACGAATCTTTTTTAACAAGCCATCTCTTTGCGCTGTTAATGATGCCAAATTACTCATAAAATTTTACCTCCTGATTTTTTACTAAACTCTTTTACAGAATACATATTTTACGCCATTTTTATCAAGTTAAATCAAAAAAAGCCAACCGCCAATATGCGTCTCCTCAAAAAGCCTGCTCCACGCAGGTACATTCTTCAGCAAAACTCATAGCCAACGATTGACTTTTACATAAACCTTCCAATTCACAGAAACCAGCCCCTTAATTTGTATTTAGCTACATAAGGCTAAATCTGCTGACTAAAAAACAGATTCAGTCAACCAATGCATTGGTAATCTCTAATATCTTATTCGGATATGATTAACGCAACCTTTTTGCAACTGAGATAAATTCCTTCTACTTATTATAGCACATTATCAATATAATAAAAACGAGAAATGCCGCACAAATTAACATAAGTGTATTTCGTGAGGCACTTCTTATAAACCTACAACAATTTAATGCTTATTTAATCCTATCAATTTTTATTTCAGCAGTGCTGCTTTTGAATTTGCAACTGCCTTACTCAGCAGGGTAACTTTTTTAGCTATTTCCTTTTGCACACGCTCTTTGTAATCCTTTAAGGCCGTATCAATGCTGTCGAAAACTTGGGAATCGTAATCCACATAATTTATAGCGTTCTTCAAATCTCCCATAAAATCTTCGCAAGCCTTATATACATCTTTATAACAGTATTTATCTTCGTATTTATCATTACCGAAGAAACTCGTGCCCGCATATACTTCCATATCATCATAATCCATATCGATCCGATAATCGCTACGTGAAGTATGCGGAATATCGTGAAGCTCTCTCATTACATCCTCGCAGCCACGGTCTTCAAACTCTTTGAGCCTTACATTGAGCATATACACAAGCACCGAATCCTTCTCATTAGCACTGCCGCCGGGGAAAACAGCAAATTCTTTAAAGTCTGCCGGAAGCTTAATTCCACCTGCAGCAGCTGCTCCGGCAAATTCCTGCAGCACATCTGCATATTGCTTGTTAATCTGCCCCCAAAAACCGCTTTCATCGAAAGTATAAAACTTTCTCAGCTTATCTTCCTTGTATTGCACAAAAACCTCAAGAATTAATTTCTTATACTGTGAATAGCAGATACGGTCAAATTCATTTTCTGCAGCACTCATAGCTCTGCTTTCGCTGGAATAATCATAACGATATTCTCCCTGCGGATAGGAACAAGTCATACGGTAATCCTGTGCGTGCATTTTAACATCTTCCCTACTAACCTTCGGAACGGTAATCTTTGCTAAAGCGTTTTGCAGTTTTTCCGGCAGCTTGCTTAAGTCTGCGCCTGCACCTTCCGCTATGCTCAAAGCTTGTACAGGGCAACCGGCAACAATTTCTTCAGCCTTGGTTAAAAAATCATCACTAAAATAGCCACCATTGGCAGGCACAGCCTTGCCTTCAGCATCTTCCTGTAACAGTTTTGTTTCTAATAAGCAGTTGCCACAAGCAATGCATTTTTCACTAACCACAAACTTTTTCATATTGATTCCTCCAAATCATAATTTTTTTATATCCTGCATACACTGACTGCCAATTGCCAACGCTTCCTTTGTTTCTTGCGTAACCTTTCCTTCGTCCGTAAGTACAGGAGCATCAATTATTTTTTTCAGTGTAACCGCCAGATTTATACAGCTGCAAAAGGCCTTGCGATCGTTTTCTGTATAAGCAGCTCTATCCATGCCCTTAGCAGCAATAAGTTCATCTGAATATGTAATAGCTTGCACAAACAACCTGTTTAACTTTGGCAATAAATCAGACACCTTATTGCAAGAAGCTATCACGCCGTCTAAAACAGCAGCTAAATTTTCAGCCTGACTGTAGACAACACGCGAACTGCGCAGCTGCGCACCAGCCATTTGCAGCTCCCTTTCAGAATCATTGATAAACGCATTGCCTAAGCCAAATATACCGAAGCCCTTTAAGATACTGACAGCAATTTCTTTATCTGTCATTGGTCTTACTGCTGTCTGCGCTACTGCATGGATAATCTGTATTTCTTCTGTGCTAAAGCTCTGCTGATTTAAAACTGCAAGCATCTTGTCATCACGAAAGTCAATTTTCATGAGCTTGCTATACACATCAACAAAATTCTGCATTGAAGTAATTAATATCGAACGCTTACGGTTGGAAAGCTTCTTCATAGCATCATCTGCTGCCTGCTTCTTGGCTTCCACAAGCCTGTGGGCTTCCTGTTCCATAGCAAAAGCTTTAGCATAACGCTTTTTTGTCCTGCTATCTATCTGCATTGATTTCTCAGCACCATAAAAGCTACTGCCTAAAGCTGCTGCCCCAAGTATAAGTCCGATCATATCATCTTACCCCCTTCATAATGTCAGCACTGCATCTTTATCATCAAAAAAATTGTTAAACTCTTCCAGCGACTGAAAAGCACATTTTTGCTTAAATACCGCCAGAATATCATTCAGGCCCTGGGTAATCGCTTTATCATCTACTGCGTAAACGCCCTGCATAACAAGCTCAAAACCACCATCAAAAGCCGCCGTCATATATGCATCTCTTGCTTTATTGTATTCATCAATCCGCTGCTTTTGCTGCGCTAAACTTTGCAATGCAGTATTAATAATATGCTTAAATTCCGCCTGCCGTTTTTTATCCAACCTACGTTCCATCTGATATTTAGTGACCGCTCTGGTTATTTCTCCCACAACCAGGGAAGCGACCACTGCCGCTACCGGTCCGCCCAAGGCAAAAGCCATGTTCGCTGCCAATACACCTGCAGTACCGCAAACAATTTGCGCAGAGCATTCTTCGCCGCTAATATTGCCATCTAAATAGTTCGCAACAATGCCACCTATTTCTACAGCCATCGTCAGCTGCATAATCGGCAAATTTTTACCTGCAAGTTTGGCAAAATCCTTCGCCCCGGCTTTTTTCGCTACTGCGACAACACCATCCTGCACTACCGAAATACCGGCAGCACTGCCAAAGCTCCTTACAGTATCCTTCCCGACATTTTTTACAGCCTGCTTAATGTCCTGTTCACCTTTCACCAAGCCCACAAGATTAGTCAAGCCGGAAACAGTTACAGTTACAAAGGCTGCTTCCCTGCCGGCAGAAGCAGCCTTCTTTACCGATGGCGCAACTGCATCCAGCTTAGAACTGATAATTTTGCTGTTTTTTATTTCATCGACCGTATTTGCTATTTTATATTTAGTCGCCTGTGTCCGTATATGCGCCTCTGCCTTCACTTCTTCTTTCAGCATATTAACGCTCGTCACAGCATCAGGACAGTCAACAGCTTTTTTATTTGTCTTGAAGATTTTCTTGCCAAATAAGGTTTCTGATACATCGTTAATCTGCGCAGCGCCTGCTTCAGTATATTTTTTTGCTATATACTCGTGGTTATTCAGCGCACCCTTGGACTTGTTCAGTGAAGCATTTGTATTAGCAAGGTTCGCATCATCATTAGCCATTTTTCTTATCTGTTCCGGCGTCAAATCAGAGCCATAACGCCTGATTTGCTCATCTAACGGAACAATGTGGTCAACGTTTGATTGCTTTTCATTAATATGCTTATTAGCATTATAAAAAATTTTATCGCCAGTATATTCGTCAATTACACTTTTTTTCTTACCAAATGACCTGTTTTTATAGCTGTTAGCCGCATTATTGCGTCTGTTAATGTCATCTACCTGACTACGCTTTATCTTATCACTCATATGCTGCCTCCAAAATTTATAAAGAAGTATCTTCTACTCCTTCCATTAGCTCACTCATCGTAATCCCTAGCTTCTCGGCAATCTTCATTAAGGTTGAAAGCGATACGCATTTCGTATAGCCGCCGTTTTCAATACGCGATAAATATTGCGGTGTAATACCAACTTCGTCAGCAAGCTTCTCCTGTGTCATGCTCTTCAATTTCCTGTAAAAAACTATCTTGGCACCTATTTTCTTGTATCTCGACGCAAACATTTAGCCCTCACTCCTTTTACCAATATATTATCGCATATTCTCGATTTCATATCTTTGCACAATTTTTTCATAACTTTACATATGGTTTAATTTCTTATGCTTTGCTTTTCGGAATGGGCAATATGCTTACGTAATTTTATTTTCGCTATTTCTCACTCTTTCTCCTGCATAAGCCGTACAGGATCAACACCCAAGGCCTGGGCCAGCAAAAATATAGACTCCATATTAAAGGGACCCTTGCCACATTCAATATCTGAAACGCGCGCCCTTGACATTTTGGCTTTCTCCGCCAGCTCGCTCTGTGTCAGACTCAATGCCCTGCGATAATACATAATGTTCAAGCCAATAGTTTTATATTTTTCTTCAAACAAACTACCACTCCTTATCTCTCCCCTCTATTATGCACTAAAAAAGTACCTCTTGCTGTGCTTTAAATTTTATATATGTGGAATATATTTGACACCAGCTACGCAGGCTTACTTGACCACCGCCTACATTTAGTATAAGATGAAGTAAGAAACAATAATACCATTATAAAATTTCTTTTTTGTGATATTATAATGACGAAAAAGCAGATGCCGACAAAACATCAGCATCTGCTAGCAACATAAGATTTTAGATTTTTGCGAGGTTATACCTATGACGACAATGCAACGCGCCTTTCCGGCGCCAGTGATTCCCAAATTTTTCACCAATAATGTCTGCGGCAATTATCAGATTCGCCGCTTTTTTAACGGTCAGGACGACTTTATCTGCGCCCAAGGCCCCTTTCATACGCAAACTATCGCTTCACAAAGTGAGGAAGGTGCGGCAGCTTCTTCCCTGGCCATTTCCTTCGCCAATATTGACGAAAGCGATAAAACGCAGGTGCTTGCTTTCTGCAATGCCTATGGCCTGCCCTATTCTTCGCAGCGCTGCCTTGGGAAACGTGCACACCTTGATGACGAAAATCATTCTGTAATTATTAACGATTTCAGTTTTATCGACACTACCCTTTTTATGGGAGATATACTTGCAGAAAAAGACTACGCTGCCAATGATGCCGAGGTTACCTTGAATTACACACTGTTCGAAGTAGACGAAATGGACATAATGAGCCTGCGCCTTTTTGCCCGCTGCGTCAAAATCGTCCGCAGCCTGCTTATTGTCCAAAGCTATCTCTTCCGACATGAAGGGACACAGGCAGGCGTTATCTATGCGCTTGCCTACCTGCTGCATTACAGCGCACGTGGCCTTCACTACCTGCTGCCGCGCATCGAAGCACCTACTCTCAGAACTGCAGAATACTTTGCTACGCACAAGCGAATTTCGCACACGCAGTTGCTCAAGAATATCCGTAAAACAGATGCAGACTACGCCTGCAGGCTGCAAAACTTTCTCACCATTGTAGACAAGCATATGCTGCACACGCTTGATGATTATGACCAGGACCTGCTGACGAAGAAACAGCTTACTGCTATAATTCTCGCTGAAGATATTCCAAGCATAACCCTTGACCACACTTTTGCCAGACGCGTCCTACTCGATATCATCAACGATAATATCTATACCGCCAGACCGCAAATGGACCTGGCGCAAGAAAAATTTACCAGTCTTTGGCAATGCAGCTATCTTATGCAGGCAATTTATCTTGATTTGTATCAGCTGCTGCTCAATCCGGGCGAATACCATCGCTGCGCCAATCCTGAATGCAGCAATTATTTTCTCATCAGCGGACGCCGTGCAGACAAACGCTACTGCTGCAATCGCTGTGCTTCGAAAATGGGTAAGCAAGGCAAAACATACAGACCGCATAAAGAGAAATGAGAAACAAATTTAAGCAACAAAAAAATATCCGCAACTGTGCGGAGGAAATCGTCTTGATTGGACTTGATATACTTAATCAAATGCCCGTTATCTGCTATGTTGGCTGATAACAGGCATTAACTTTTTGATTGAGCGAACAGTCACCTAGGTGCGCCTAATAATGTATGCCCAATAGTCGCTTCTCTTCTGTCTGCCCTAAATTATCTTAGTCACTAATAGGAAGTTCTGTTTTACAGTGTCACGCTTACTTCTTTTGTTCTGTAAACTTATACTTGCCTTTACCTTGCCCGATTACCGCTTCAATCACTCCTGCTTCTTTTAGTTTATTTATGAGATTACCGGCAGCAGTAATAGAGATGTTTACAATGCCTATTATATCATTACGTCCAAATACACCATCGAAGCTCATGTAGGCAAACAGTTTTTTTGCGTTTTCCTTAGTATTCTTGTTTGCGTTCAAACTGTCAATCTCAGCTTCAATTAAAAGGTTTTCAGAAGCAATTAACACCTTTTCTCCGTCAACTGCAACTTTTTTCGGGTCAAATAACACCTTTTCAATTGGAACTTTGTAATTCAGATTGTAGAGCGTAGCAAAAAATGATTTGGGTGTCGATCTGAAAATCGGCTCGACTTCGGGACGGTAATTAACCGCATGACGATAATCTGCCTTGATCTTCTTGAAACCGCTGCCACGACGCTCCATAAAGTGCATACGGCTGAAAATATCAGCAATCACTGGATTACGGCGTTTGGATGCTACATTGTCCATATCAAGCTCTTGTACGATAGAGCCATCAAACATACCGCCTGGGGAATATACTTCCATGCGGTTATCGAAAATATCAATGTGTACCTCGCTGCCGATCTCCATATAGTCACGATGAATCAGCGCATTGACAATTACCTCATGTACTGCCTGTTCGGGGTATTCGGGCATCTCCACTCGTCCATTGCCAACCTTTTTCCACCTTTTCTTGGTATTGTTCTTAACGAACTCGATGCCGTTCTGCAACAAAGATACCAATGAACCGCTGTATTCCTTATCGTCAAGTGCTTCCATAATACCTGAGGCTTTGTTCAAGCCATACCAACGGGTACAGAACAGGCGAGAGTGCCGCATCGGAGATTCATCCGCCAACAACATGCCTGCGTTGGTTAGCATATTGTTTTCGTCAACAAGCTCAAAGGAAATAAAATCGGAATCCGTTAACTCTGTACCTGTTCTCATACGATAAACAGAGCGCAGCTTTGTAAAGGCAAGCGATTCAAATGAATAACGCGTAGAAAGACTGTCAAAAGACGTATTGCTTCCACGCAAAACAAGCCGCTTCAAATCTACAGCACTTGCAGGGACACTCTCATTGCCGATGCGAACATAAGCTATCCTGTTACCATCGCCTGTATAGTAATAAGGAGTTTCCTGCCCTGACGGAACTCGCAATAAAACGAACTCTTTGCCGTCCTCTGCGTGGATGTTCAAAATCACTTGTGGGGCAGGATCCATTTTAGTTTTGATAGCTTCGCTAATCTTTTCAGATACGCCCTTTGCATCATCTAACCCGACAAGAACTTCATCGTTGGACACACCGAAAAACAATGCTCCACCAATCCCATTGGCAAATGCGCTTACGCTTTTTAACCAACTTTTAGGCTTGCGTTCTTCAAGCATTTCTTTCTTATCATATTCCGTAGCTTCACCTATGAAATCAGATAATTTCATATTGTTAATACCTCGTTTCATTTCCTATCGTTTCAGAGAGTGCGCCCGAAGCACACGCTATCGGTTTTACATTTCTGCGTTTAGCTCCTCTTTTCTCAATCTTACCCTTAGCCATTTAGCAATCCTCCATGAATAAACGGTATTGCGCCATAGCGACCTAAAAGATAACCTTTTTCCACCTTAGTATCTTTACGTATTGAAAAATCATGCAGAGAAAATAAATCCGTAGCTGCTGTCAAATTATCTTTTTCTGTAAACCATATCTGATCTCTACGAAGAATATCTAAATCAAGCAGATTAGTATTATGAGAAGTAAAAATAAGCTGTGCACCATTAGGATTAGTATCGCTATTATTGAACAGCATTACCAGATGTTTGGTTAGCAGCGGATGCAGATGAGCATCTATTTCATCAGCTACCAGCAAGGTCCCCTGCTCCAAAGCTTTCTTGATAACCCCTATAAGCTTAAAATAGCTGTTTGTCCCATCAGATTCCTCAGCCATATTAAGCACATAAGTATTCGTTTCACCAGTATCATCTTGAACTGTATGCACCGTTTCTACATTCAGATAACTCATTGCTCCTTTAGAAAATTTCAGCAAAGGATCTATATCTCTAATCTGTAATGATTGAATATCAAAATCAGCTACCTTCAGCATAGAAGCTATTGCACTGCGATAATCACTATCCTTAAGCTGCTCTGCATTAACACCATACGCATCTGCTACTGAATTTTTAGTAATAATCTGGCATGAAGCAAACCACTCCAAAACAGGTATTACCTTGCTATAGCTCCAATTTGAAGCAACAGAAAGATATAACTTATTTGCTGATGTACGCTCTTTCAGCACCGTCTGCTCCTCTATATCGCTCGTAAAACGGTACTCAGAGCAGTTGTTCCGCTCAAATATAAGTGCTTGCCTGCCGTTAGGATAATAATATAAGTATTCTTCTACTACTTCCTTATCCGTAACAGCAAAACCATAGGTATATCTTATACCTTGAGCAATAAAGATAACCTCAAATCTTGTCGGATGGCTTGGGGTAAGCTTGTCAAATTTAAAAGGAATACGCTCAATGCTCTTATGCAGCTGTTTTTCGTGCGAAGTCAGAACGTAATTAACCATAAACCACAATGCATTAAGGACATTTGACTTACCAGACGAATTAGCTCCATAAATAACAGAGGATTTTAGATACCGTTTGCCTTTATCCTCAATCAAAGCTTCTTCATGCTCATTATCCTTGCTTGCTAGCATAGACAAGACGATTTCTTTTTTTATGGACAGATAATTCTCCACGCTAAACTGAATAAGCACAATTCTCACCTTCAAAACACTCTATACTATAATTATAGAGCTATTTTTGTGAGATTTCAACTAAAATAGTATGTAAATCTACAGTTTTTCCTTTATTGTCCTGATTAATACATCACTTATTTATTAATCAAACTATTTACAGTGATCAGTAGTATATATATATGATTACCTCTCAGACTAAAAACAGTATTTCCGTTTTTATTTTCTACTCACTTCGATTAGATACTATATTCTGGAAATTATCAACGGATTTTTCGTTTTTATTTTCTATCATATTTTTCTAGCAAAACAAAAAAGCTCTCGGATTTCTCCGAGAGCCGATTGCCATAGTTGGCGGAGTGGGTGGGATTCGAACCCACGCACGGGGTAAACCGTCTAACGATTTAGCAAAAATGCCCAAGCTACAATTTGTGGTGCTTGCATTAAATTTACCACTATATATAGTGTTTATCCACTGTGAAATTCTCTTAAAAACGTTCTGGTTGCACCACAAATATATGGAACAGAGAGGAACAATAATAGGAACAACAGAAACAAAAGGCACTCTATACCTTGTATTTGTTATTTCAACAAATCTGCCAAACTGTACTCCCCCTTAGGAATATTAGCAACCCTGCGGTATTCTCTTATAGCATCAACTAAAATTTTAGGATTAGAAAAATAATCTTTCACAAAATCATATGCCTTTACATTACCCATGCGCAAATCCATTTTGCAAAATTCACTAGGTTTCTTCCCGGAACGCTTAAAGCGTTCATATGCTCCTTCATTATGAATAATCAGCATTTCAATCTCAGGAGCAGTAATCACGTTGACGACATCTATTTTATAAGCGTAAGCTTTGCTTAGCTTAAAGCTTTCCCTACGAGAATCCAAAATGCGTATAACAGAAATTGGTTCATCAAAGCCTTTGCGTAAGTATCTTTCTTCAAAATTTTTCGCGCTTCTGCATCTGATAACCTTTTCATCCAACATTTCTTCTCGTGTAAAAATCAACAAATTATTATCTACTAAAATATCAATGATTGCTGACTCAGCAGAACCTTCACAGATACAAGCTTTATATTTTGCTAGTTTCATCTAACTGCCCCCTTCACTTTAACGAAGCAGCTAAATTTTTCTTTAAGCATAGATAAGCTTCATAGGCAGGAGTAGTGCCCTCAAGAAAGCCGCTCTGATAAGCATCACTTTTCTTTATATCATTGCGCTTTAAAATATAGCTTAGATTTTCAGCAGTAATACCATTACGGTTCCTTACAATATAAATAGCATCATTTCTATCATATTCGTCAAGCAATTCCGGATAGTGGGTCGTAAAAATCAGCGTACTGCCATTTTTATTCAGACTGCTATCCATGAAAAAGCGCATCAATGTGACAACGATCTCTTTGTTAAAATGATTTTCAATCTCATCAATCAAAAGATAGCCTCCTGATGTCAATACTTCTTTGACCATAGAAAAGGTAATAATGCCCTTTATTGTACCAGAAGACAGATACTGCTCAAGTTCTACCGCGTTATTTAAAATAAGCTCTTCCTCTCCCTTAAACTTCAAATGAATTAACGCCTTATCTTCAATTTTTTCAAAGCATAACTTTTCAATAGTAGGATCAAGGAATGTAATGACTTCTAACGGAATATCATCAGTAAACGGAAGAACATTAATGTTGGTATATGAAAGCAGGCTAAACACATCTATCCTATCATTGGCTTTCTTGTTATGAGCAATGATAAAGCTTACATCATCAGGCAGATAAGCCTCTTCTGTATTTCTTACTGCTATTGGACGCAGGCCAGAAAAATCAGTAAGGTATTTTTTAGATTTAACGCTGCCGACAGGCTTTTCCCAAAGCTTTTCTTCAACTATAGAATACACATATCCCCCTGCTTTAGCTTTTTTAGATTTAACAACAGTTTCCAGACAACAAATATTACGCTTGTTATCAAAAAAACAAATTTTAAACGACGCATTCTCGCAACCGCCAAGAATATTCCTCGACTCAACATGATTGATAGGTTCATTGCGCAAAATATTCAAGGCTAAATTAATTACTTTCAATACAGAAGTTTTGCCGGAAGCATTAATACCAATAAACGCACAAGCTGTATGCAGGTAATAATTAGGCTCTATCTTATAGAGTTTTTCTTTGTCATCTTCACTAACTCGTTGTTGAGTATAAAATAAAAGATCTAACTCCTGTTTAAATAAAGGCAAACTATTCACAGTTATCCGCAATATCTTCATTATATCGCCTCCAGTTAAAAACAAATTTTACGTTTTTATTTTGTCAATGATTTAATTATATACCCGTCACAGGAAATTATCAACGGATTTTACGTTTTTATTTTTGCAGCTGCTTTTCAAAGTTTAAAGGCAGCAATAAATCGTCAGATAAATCCCTGCTTATAACCTTTAATCTCAGGTAATTTTTCAAAATAATGTGCGAATAATGTGTCAAATACCTTATCCATAACAATATGTGGCTTTACCGCACTAGCAGCAATGCAGACCATGCAATTACACTCTATGAGTACGCTCCAGGCAGAGCCGGTAAATATCCTGAGGTCTTCTTAGAGGGATTTAATGGATACCTTTTAACCGATGGTTATGAGCCGTACCACAAATTGAATAAAGACATTGTAAACGTTGGTTGTTGGGCTCATCTACGACGCAAGTTTATGGATGCGCAAAAGGCTATGCCCAAAGGAAAATCTGCAGCCAATACAGCAATAAATACGGCATTAGGATTTTGCACCAAAATATTCAAAGAAGATAAACGCATAAATGCGCTTGCCTTAGAAAAACGTTATGAAGAACGCCAGAAGCACTTAAAACCGTTTTTCGACGATTTTTACGCATGGGCAAAAACTGTAAATGCAGCTCCTAAAGGAGCGTTAGCTAAAGCCCTAACGTATCTTGAGAAGCAATGGCCTTATCTTACTAATGTTTTGCTAGATGCAAGATTGGAGCTTACCAACAACCTTGCCGAGCGAAGCATTAAACCATTTGTTATTGACCGCAAAAACTTCTTGTTTGCTGTGTCACCAAAAGGAGCACAAGGCAGTGCCATTATGTTTAGCATTGTAGAAACCGCAAAAGAGAATAAACTCAATCCTTACAATTATCTGTGCTATATCTTTAGAACAGCACCTGAGCTTGACCAGACAAAGCCTGATTGGATTAAACCATTGCTTCCGGAAAACGCTCCTGACTGGTGTAAAGCTGGAGTACATTAATTGTAAGCCCGAACCGCCTATCCGGCGGTTCTATTTTTTTGCACGTCATTATATTTTACGCTTACCTGTAAAATCGGATGGTAGATTGTATAATCAACTTGAACAAAAAATAAAATAAAAAATCCACAGTGGACATCCTATGTTAGAATTAGTTTGCTAGTATAATTCAAAGGAGCCCACTATGGATAAAACTAGTTCTATCACAATTCAAGAAAAACGTAAACGAGGAAAACATCTAATCCAAGAAGAACGTGGCATGATTCAAGTGCTACATAGTCAAGGTCTAACGCTTCGTGCCATTGCCGAGTACGTAGGCTGTGCTCATACCACGGTATATTATGAGCTGCGGCGAGGTACACCGGTCAAGAAGAGCGCTAGAGGACGTCAGCCAGTATACACCGCCAAGCGCGGTCAAGCTGCTTATGAAGAGCATCGCAAGAACTGCCGCAGCCCGTTAAAGTTAGCCACTACCGTTGCCGAAGCGTTCATCCAAGAGTTGAGCACCGCCGTCAGGGAGGAGTCCGCCTCTATTGACGAGTTCATCGGCAGGGTTAAGTTGGAGTCTCGCTATGCGCCTAATCAGATACTATGCACCAAGAGCATCTACAACATGCTACATCGCAGCAAGCTACCATTTACCGTCTTTGATGTGCCACAACTGCTGAACCGCAAGAAGCATCGCAACTGGACACGCAAGCATAAGCGGTTACGCGGCACTAGCATCGACCAACGTCCAAAGAAAATCGCTGAGCGGCTCGAGATAGGTCACTGGGAAGCTGACACTGTCATTGGTCACCGTGAGGGCAAGGAATCATGCGTATTCACTCTAGTAGAGATGGTTACGCATAAGTACATCGCCATAAAGATATCTTATCTGGACGCACCACCAAAGGAGTACAGGAGGCTATGGCACAGCTACGACGGCTATACGGCAAGCGGTTTAGCACTGTATTTAAAAGCATTACCGCTGACAATGGTGCTGAGTTCCAAGACTTCAATAAGTACGAGGAACGCTACGGGACGAAGATATACTTTGCGCATCCGTTCTCCTCATGGGAACGCCCGCAGAACGAACGTCACAACGAGATGTTGCGTCAGTACCTGCCGAAAGGTAAATCTGTTGACGAATATTCAGCGGATGAGATACTGCGCATGGCCGATAAGATGAATGCTCGACCTCGCAAATCTCTAGGCTACTACAGACCGGATGAACTGTTTGACGCTTTTCTTGATAAGGTGTATTCCACTGATATAGTTGCTTGATAAATCTTGTTCAATTTGCACTTGCAATCTACCCTTATTTTTTGAATGCTTATTCAGCAATCAATTTTGAAATATATAATATGCCTTCACCAACAGACATATAAATACTCTCAATAATGCGTTCCACAGGCTCTACAAAATAGATATTAAGAATCAAAATATCCAACAAGATAAGCACTAAAAACATTTTAATAAGAAATACTATCACTTTGACTATTGCTTTATTTCTAGCAATCCGTCTCGCTTCTATCATTTCTTGTAATTCTTTTATTTTCTCTGTAGCTTTTTGCTCTCCATTATTAGCTAAATATCCGTAAAACTCTATTGCTTTTTCAAAATTTTCTCTTACACCAATACCATGTTCATAACTATACGCGGCAATATAAGCTCTATCCAAACTTTTATCTGCATTGTCAATAAAATATTTTACACTTTGTTTTAGAATATTTTTATTAATTCTATTTAACGAATCAAAAGATGCACCTTCTCTTTTCAATAACCCCACAAGATAACCGCTTAACATATCCCCTGATTCAGCTTCGGTAACTTTTTGTTCCACCAAGCGCGTTACCTCTAGCCTACTCTTTACAGCATTTTTGAAGAAGTGGATAAGTTGAATATAATCAGGTCTGAATAGCCCCAAAGGATTCAAATTCATCATAATTACAAAAAGGTCTGCTCCACCAAACGGATATCGTCCCTGCATTGACAGACCAAAAAGAGTTTTGTAGAACTGAATAAATTTAGAATTTTTTAACTGTTCCGTACTTGCATTCTTTATTAATTCAAAAGCATAGATAATATTTCTATCCAAACGATCAGTCCCCATCAAATATAACCCAAAACTCAAGCTCAAATTTTCATAAGGATTTTGGGCTTGATATTGAACAAAATCCACAGCTTGTTGTATCTGACAATTAGCAGCCATTTTAAGTCTGATCAACTTTTCTACAGTAACAGATTGACTAAAAGAATCTACACCATATAAAAAATCTGACATATATTGTTCTGCATCCTGATTCTGGTTATCAATTGCCCGTTTTAATGACTCAAAGCCCATTTTAAGTTTAGCCATATTATCTTTACAACTGAAATACAACAAAGCTAAATCATATTGTCCTTGACCATCATTTTTGTCTTGAACAGAATTTTCTGCTTGATTTATAAGTTTTTTTCTTATATTTTCAGGTAATCTGTCAATACTTATAGGTACAATCTTTGTCGTTTCACTTGTAGAATTCACATTATTGAATCTCATAATTCACCCTGCCTCTTTATTATTTCGTTAACATTCTACAATGCGTCTGGTTTCTCTTGTAAAATTCTTCCCTTGTAATTGTACCTTTTAAATGTATATCATAATATTTATCTATATTACAGAATACTGGACGCTCATCATAGATCTTGCACAAATTATTCTTTTCATCTAGATATCTGCAAACACCGTCTTCTCTTGCCAATAAAACACCCTCTAAGGTTTTACCAACATTTCTACAGCATTTACCACATTTTTTACACGGATAACTCATTTTATAGACGGTTCATTTATTTCAAATTCTACTTTTTTCTTTTTACGTAATTCACTAATCGCGCTGTCTGTAAGATACTCCAAATCCATAGGATTACTAGAAGCTGTTTTATTTAACAATTCTTTATTCGCATCCTGAAAATACAAATCATATTTTACCAAAAATGTGTCCTTACCTTCTAATTGAACACTAAAGATACCTCCGATATAATGCAATTGTTTCTCCTTGAAGTTCAATATGATATTATCAATATCATCACTGAAACTATTGGCTATATCTTCCAAATTTAAATGCGTATTGAAAAGAGACATAAAAAATTTTGAAAAATCAATACCTACTTTTAGGCTCTTCTTATTTTGGTTATTTTCATAATTGCTATTTTTTAACATATCAATTCCTCCCATACATAAATCGCATGTGATTTTTATATTTCCAATCCCAATTCATTTTCCATTTCTGTTGTAATATCTTCTTCCCTTTGTCCAAATAATTTATTGCGAATTGATTCCGGCAATTCAGACTCCTGAATTTTTCGAGTTGTAGTCTTTTCCATCCACTGTCTATTTTCTTTATAATAAACCTTATGTGAAATCGCAGTCATAGCCTCGCCAACTCTTTTTGCAAAAACAGCGCAGGCGTGCATAATATTAGTTTTTAATTCCCTAAAAGCCTCTCTTAGCCTATAAACCAAGTCTTTTAACCAACTGATAATTTCATCCCACAAAGCAACTACAACAACAGCAGCTATTGCTGCGCCAATTAACCAAGGTAACATTTTATTCAACATCTTCTTTCTGTTTTAATTGTTTTTTTACATATTCTTCGCTAACTTTTCTAGTTGTAACAACAACTTCATTTTTAGAGTTAGCCTTTTTACTAGCAAGTATATTGCCAATGCATTCTTCCAAAATCGTTTGTTGTACTATAATACTCCCGCTACGTGCGCTCGTAAAAGCTGCCGTCAATATCGCGTTAGAAATATCACTGCCAGACAAGCCATCATATGTTTCTGCAATATATTTTAGGTCAAAATTATTCGGCATAGATTCTGGTATATATTTTGTCCACAAGGAATACCTGCACATAGCATCTGGTAACTCAAATTTTACATGCATTAAAATCCTTCTCATAAAAGCAGGATCAAAGTTTTCAATAAAATTTGTTGCAAAAATAATAATGTCTTGGAAATCATTCAATAGCATTAACATGACAGATCTCGTTTGATTTACACTGACATCAGTAGCATTATTCATGTTGGTAACACGCCTACTTAAAATTGCATCAGCTTCATCAAAAAACAGAATACTATTTTCATTTTTTGCTATTTCAAATGCTTTACATATATTTTTAGGCGTTTCCCCAACATATTTTGATTCTATATCAGCATAGTTGACTATTAATAATTTTCTCCCCAAGGAATCTGCTATAGCGTGTGCTGCCATCGTTTTTCCAGTTCCCGGAGGTCCCCACAAATTTATACCTACTTTCTTAGAATACTTATGTGTACTCTCCAATCCCCAGGTTTTAAAAACTAATTTGCTATTTTCAGAATAACTAGCTACATCCAGAATTTTATCTTTTGTTTTTTGGGGAAGTATTAAATCATCTACGGAATATAACGGTGAAATAGATTTAAAGTCTACCATGTTGTTTCTATGGCTAACACTTTTGGTTATATTAGCAACATCTTGATTTACATTAAGTTCAATCCTATTACCTATACCCATGTATACACTCCCCCCTTTATTCTTCTTCACTTCTATTATTAAAATTGAAAAATGATAAAAACAACATCACCAAAGTTCCCCACATCAATGCTCTTCCAACCTCTACACCAGTATCAAATATCATTGTTATAATAAAGCATATTGTTAGAATCAGAATAACTAGCAACAACATTCCTAGTAGTTGTTTGATCGTTTCCCAAAAAGCAGAAATAATGCCAATAATAATAAATATTGCAATAATCGCCAATATAATTCCCATAAAACTACCTCACTATATTAATACTCTTTACAAAAACTTCTTTTATTTCCACAAAGCTTTACACACTACACAAGCCAATAACGCCACAAAGCCAAAACCACATAGCCTGATAATGTTAATCCCCAAATCAAGATCCAAAATCATGACTGCTAGCCCAAAAACAATACCGCCTACAATCACGGCAGCCAGCTTAGAGTTGGCAAATGACGCTACACCAACAATTATGCCTACAAAAACCAATAATCCTATTAGATACAGCACCTTTATCACCTACATAGGCCACAACGCTTTTTATACTTTCTGTTGATAACCCACCTATGCGGCATACCGTTTTGTCTGCGTGGACACTTTCCCGGCATTGGTCTGCCGTTGCTTTGAAAACGTGTCTGCCTTGTGCCGCAGTAAGTACACATGTACTCAACTATAATGCTTTCCATAATCTTAATCCCTCCGTTTTTTAATCTTTAGATCAGTTTTTATTATCCATCAGCACAGTTATATCTACATCAAGTGCTTTAGCTATCAGCATCAGGGATTCTATATTATAAGGCCCTTTGCCGCATTCAATATCTGAAATTCTGGCACGTGATACGCCTGACATAATCCCTAGCTCTCCCTGCGTCCAGCCCTTTAAGCGGCGATAATATAATATTTTTGCCCCTATCTTCTTATATTCCATGGCAAACATACGCCTATTCCTCCCATATTCTATTTATACTATATATTATGCAATATTTATCGCCCTTATGCTGTTCCTCTTATTTGATATTTATGCTTCTTATTTGACTTCTCCAAAACACTCGCGTCAAAGATACTCCTTCAAGTAGTTTTATCGGCTTGACTGCTCTTTTTTATCATTGTAGAATATCCTTGGAAACTTTAATATATTTTATCGTTTCCTATTTATGAACTTTAGCTTTTCAGAAAGGGTTAAGCTGTTATGAAAATCCCGGAATTTTTTCTGACCAATTATACCGGAAGCTACCACCTTGCTTCGTTCGGCAACAACGGCAATAAATTTATCTGCTCCGACAAGCCTATGGCAGATTGCCGCTTATCATCAAAAGCTATACCGAACAAAAGCCTTGCTACAGCCTTTGCCAATATCGACCTTGAAAATACAGAAGAAATCCTAGACTTCTGCAAAATATACGGGCTTCCCTACTCTGCCCAAAAATGCCTAGCTTTACGCAAAGTCCTCAACTCGCAAGAAGATAGCTTCAGCTTTCATCTTGATTCCTTGTATCTAAATGAGATGCTTACAGAAGCAGACTACGCCATCCATAGCCGGGAAGCCCTTGACGATGCCCAATATCACTTCTGGATCACAGAAATTGTAGATGAGGATATTATGCCGCTGATACTATTTAACCGCTGCGTAAAGCTGGTCAGAAGCATTTTAAATATTCAAAACTGGCTTCTTAGGTACGAGGGCTGTCCGAACAGTATTATTCATGCCTTGGGCTATTTGCTGTTTTTTGCCGCACGTGGTACGGACTATCTGATTCCGCAGATAGCTTCTCCTACACTCGTCTTTGCCAAGAAAATAGCTCCTCCACATTCCGTATCCCAGGCTAAGCTTTTTGAGCAGATAGAAAAAATAGATTCTTCCTATTGTGCCAAGCTACAGAGCTTCCTAACTGCCCTCGATGAAAAAACTATCAGAAACATCCACGACTACGACAAGGGAATAATCACGCAGGAGCAGTTAAATATTATTACAGAATCAGAAGCTCCTGCTTTTCAAAGCGTTGACCGAGAATTTGCCCAAAGCGTAATTTATCATATTATCAACGACGGTATCAGTATGTCCACATCAAAAATCAGCGTTATAGATGGTGTGCCTGTCCCCGAATGGCACACCACATACTTAATGAATGCTATTTACCTAGACCTGTATTTCAGTATTATCAATGCCGATACATATAAGAAATGCCTCAATCCACAATGCGGGAAATACTTTTCTTCCACAGACCGCCGTGCTGATGCAGTGTACTGCTCTAATGCCTGCGCCTCTAAAATGGGAAAAAAAGGAAAATACGTAAGGATAAGCAAGCTTTAGTAATATGGCCATAAAAGGAAATAGCATTCGCTAGAAATAAATCTAACGAATGCTATTTTTGAATCCATATAACTGTTGTTATCTACGCTGCATAGCTCGCCTGCTTCTGGCAGTCCATACATAACGGCTGTCCAAATTTGCTGACGGAATAATTCAACACCTTCTCGCTTATAGCTGCACCACAGCCACAGCATACAGCAGAAGTATCTTTAGGAGCTGTTTGTTTTGCAGCTGATTTTCTAGTGGCAGTAGCTTTAGCCACAGGCTTATCCCCAACATTATTCTCATCAGTGTTGATGTCAGCCTCTGGGTCATCACCAGTTGCAATGCACAGGCTCATCATATAGGCATACTTGATAGCAGCTGTCTGAGCCTTCATCACAGCCTTGTCGCCAGCGTCCTGCCCAGAACCAATACCATAGAGGTCAACACTTTCTCCGCTCTCACTGTCGATAATGCTAACTTTTACAATAACGGTGGCAAGATGTTCAGTGTTACCTTTAAGATTGGTCACATCACTAAAGGAAGCTATATTGGGATGCACAACAGTCGCCAGCTTGTTCCTGGTCAGTGCTTCATTGACCTTCTGCAGCACATCCTCAGCCGTGGCATATTTGTAATGATGAAAGCTATTCACCCCATTCTTGCTGACGTAGCAACAGTCATTCATTACTGCCACGAGCTTTTTGGCAATTTTAGCGTTTTCCATATTAAATCAGCTCCTTTAATAATCCTGCGGAAACAGAACCGTAATAGTATCGTATTCAGTACCGCTCTGGCTTTCTGCAATAACCCATATTCTTCCCTTAGCTGTATCGTAAGCTCCATGAACTAAGTCATTATATTTCATTGCTTCCTCATTGAGCTGAATATCCTCTTCGCACAAGTCGCCCCAGTCCTTATTAAAGAATCTCCCTAACGCAATGATAACCTGGGTCTTAAACTGCTCATCCAACGCAGCATTGGCAATAGCCTTGGTTTGATAGATTTTAGCTTTAGCAAATAAGTTCATAAATATCGTCCTCCTTAATTTTAGACAACAAAAATAGCAGGATGCATTGCGTGCATCCTGCGTTTAAGCTGCTTTCTTTACGCTTTGCTTTACCATTCTGCCATAAGGACAGTTTTCTGCAACAGCACAATAGCCAAGACATTTCCTGTCATTCCAACGCTCCTTTGCTGTACATACTGGTGGTAAAGCATTATTATCTAACGCAGCTTGTAAGCGCTTTGCCTTTTCGCTTACGTAAAGCTTCACCCAGCGGTCAGAAATTTTATTGATAGGAATGATATAGGCAGGCTTACTAATATTGCGTTCCGAAGCAATACGCAGGTTATAGTCCCTGCAAAGTGCTTGTATCTTCATACTATCTACTTTAAAACCTCTTGCTTCCAGCAGCATACGATAATAGTTAAGCTGAATTGCCCAGTCCAACAGATGCTTCACACCATCCATACGCCATTCTTTACGTGTTTTCGGCTGACCTTTTCTCGCCCCTGTCTTATACACTTCCCCTGTCAGCACATCTACCTTGTAATAACCTAATGCACGCATAAGTTTATAAGAAGACGTAACCTTAAAATCACCTAAAGTCGCATCATTGTAATCGGCAATCTGTCCATATAAATCAAACTGCCCCGAAGTTATATCATCAGCAAGACGTTCTTCACTAAGCATGTTGCCTTCCGTATGCACTTCATTGATAGTATGTATAGCGGTGCCATGAAGGGCGTAGAGCTGCTGCTGTGGATTAACTGCGTACTCCGTAGTTTGCTTGAGATAAGTTTCTCTCGTGCCACAAAGCAATTCCGTTACAGTAGCTTTTGCCAGCTTTCTATCCAAAGATGCTGCAACAGCTCTAAGCGTAGGCAAAAACATACATCTTTCAATACGAGGGCACTTATTAAGGCACTTTAAGACAGTCACACTGCTCCCGTCAGGGCAGATAAATTTGGTAGCAGGCATCACGCAGCACTCCTTTCTTTCAGTTCGTAATCATATTTCACATGATTAATATAGCAATACGCATCTGCTTTCAAGTTCTTCATAATTTTTCTTTCCATAGTCGGAAAATCATCTAAATCACTTACTGTTTTACTAAGAAAGTACCTGATATACTCCAGTAAGTCATCATAGGTTTTGAAGTATTCCACTGTCGATTCACCATCTTCAGCATAATCCAGCTTGTACTGCTCATTTACAAAAACGCCATTGTAATCATTAGTAATGTAAATTCCGTCTTCGGATGCATCGGTAAAATAGATCAGCTTGATTTTATCTTTATATCTTTCACACAAAAGCTTTTGCAGACTTTCCACATTCGGAGTCCATGCAGTTTCCGTTTCTGCCTGAAAGAAGTAAAAGCTGTCCTGTTGGCTGATAATTCCATCACAATCTACAATCATGTCACCTCTATCAAGCTCCTGCAGTTCTGCTTCTTTATATCCATGTGCTAAAAACAGCTGATAGATATATGAAGCATACAAATCATCATGACACGCACGAAATTTGTTAAAGAAGCTCTGGAGCAGCTTTTTATCTCTGCTATAAAACCACACCATATTATTACACTCATTAGCCATAACCAAGTCCTCCTTATAGTTTTGCAGACAGCCCTAAGCGAGCTGTCTGCCTTTCTATTTTTATGCAGCAGCAGGCAGAAGCAATAATCCCTTCTTTGTCGCTCTCTCCACACCTTCATCAAGCAGAGTTCCGCCTATACGCTCCAGCTCGGTAGCACGGTTATAATCTGCTACGTCCTGTGAACTGCGGGTAACAGCGTTCACCAAGCCGAAATGCGAAAAATCGTTGCCCATAATAAAATGACGCAGGATAGAAGCACGTTCAAGCTTATTTAAAATATACCTGTCACCCAAGACTTCTACTGTCTGCACAGGATTTTCCCCTGTTTCAATTCTCATCGCACTACGCAGCTTATCTACCGTGAGATTAAATTTTGCTTCATCTACCGCTGCACTAACAATATCCTGCACCTTCATAAAATATGCCTTGTCGTCAGCAGCCAATGTTTCATCAGAATACAGTTCATACGCATTATCCGTATCCTCGACCTGTCTTCCGGTATGATACTTCTTATGCGCATAGTCTTTGCTAATCATACCGTTTTTGCAAATCAGGCGATATACCAAAGGTTCAACCTTCAATGCTCCTAAGCCAATCTCACTGTTAGAAACAACAAAGCCTGCCTGCACGATATCGCCAGGTACGATTTCAGTCTTCATTGTTTTATTAATAACCTTCAGATACAAGTGGGTTTCCGTAATATCTGCGCTAACAACTTCGCAACCTTTCATCTGTGAAATTACAGGCAATACATGGTCTACAAGCTCCAGATTGTCCAACCTGCGATAGCGGTCACTTAAAAATGCTCTAAGCCTGCCATCCAAAGTACGCAGCATACGTTTTTCAGGATTCTTCGTCAGCCAGCCATTAACATTTTCATCGAGCAGCACAGGATATTCTGCACGCATACGCTCATAATACTTATAGGGAATGCCAAGGCGTTCTGCAAGCTGGCGGTGCGCAATCTCTCCCAAGCGATAAGAAAGTACGTCGTCACCAGTAGCAACACTCATCATCGTCAAACCATTAGTACTGTTTACTTTAAGGCTGCGTGTATCTGCAATCAGGTCTTGACGCGCTTCACGCTGACGTTCCAGCTCCTCATAAAGATTTTGAATAGTTTTGATTCCTTGTTTCATTTTGCGTTCCTCCTAATTTTTTGATATAGATTTGGTGTATATGATAAATAGGCTCACGCCAGTTCAAGCGTGCTCCTAGGATTTTCGGCACATAAAAATAACCGCTAGTATTGCTACCAGCGGTCAATCTTATGTTCCTATGTTCCTTTGCAAGGGCACTGTGATATATTCACAGGCTCATACACCATAATAATATATCATTGAAAAGAAAGACTATGACAAAACTACTTACTGAACCCTGACTTTACTGTAATATATTCAACCACAGCTCGTTTGGTTATCTTCCATTTACCTTTGATGCGAAAGCCTTTCAGCTCTCCGCTGTTTAAAAGCTCATATACGCTGTTACGCCCTATGCCCAACATCTCCATAACATCATCTATGCTTAACATATCACCATATTCCTCAAACATTATTACGCACTCCTTTCGCAGATTATTTTCTAACAAGTGAATTGTTTACATCATATGTTAGCATTCCTATATAACTATACAGCGCATAGTTTTCAAAACTACACTAATACAATATGTTAAGCAATAAACAGTTATAATTTCTTATGAGATGCCATACGCTCAGCATAAGCTACTAAGCTTGTGTACGTAATAAAATAATCTCTTCCTCTTTTATAATATTCTACTTTACCAGTCCTAATCAGTTTATAAATTACACCAGAGCTGCAGCTCAAAGCATATGCAGCATCAGTAACGCGTAAAGCTATTTTATTCATTATATTCACCTCCGAAATTTGATTACATATATGTTAATTAGATTGATAGCAAACAAGCTAATTTAAGTTTATATGATTTTATTTTATATTTCCTAATAACATATATAGTAATCCAGATACAAGATGCGGTGACATAGGTAGTTATATATGTATAAGATAGAGAGAAATATGTGAGACAAAGAGAAATGAGATGTAGCAATGTATAAGTGTTAGCTTCTACACCCACTATAATTAAAGGGGGGCATATTTAAGCTAGTTACGCATCTGTACAGCAAGAAATAACCGGAGGTACTTAAAATGTCAAAATCTACTATTGAAAAACAAATTCACAACAAATATGACAACAAACAGCGTAAATCTCAAGAGAAGAAAACCGAACGATTAAGCTTTCGAGTATCACCAGAAACAAAAGGAAGCTTTACAAAGCTGCAAAAAGAAACTAACCTTTCCCAAGGAGCTTTGCTTGAAGTATTAGTCAAGAATAATCACTTGACCATAATTCAAAACGGTTCTCTCATCGCTAAAGAACTCGCAGTAGCAAGTCAACAGCTTAATATCACAAATATGTGTATCCGCCACGGCAATAATGGTTTAGCAATCGAGCAACTGCAGCAAGCGAATAATACATTCAATAATATTCAAAACTTATTGTTGCAAGCTTTAGGAGGAATCAGAAATGGCAATCTTTAAAATTGAACCTCATGAACAATACACGCTGAAAGGTATGCTTGATTATATCAGTGATGCCACTGTCCACGATAATCAAATATTATTTACAGATGCGCTTTATGCTATTAATACAAATCCATTATACGATATGATGATAATCAAACTCCTGAATTGCAAAACTGCCGGCGTACAGTACAAGCAAATCACGTTATCCCTCAACGAAGAAGAATCAGAACGGCAAACAGATTTCATTTGTTTATGTCAAGAAGCTGCATTGCTGCTTTGCAATTATACACACTGCCAGATTGCCTACGCTGTACATGGTAACACTGATAATCTCCATACACATTTTATTTTAAACTCTGTAAGCTATCTTGACGGACACAAGTTGCATCTAGGCTGGCAGGACACAGCTTACCTGAAGGGCAAGATAAATGCATTGCTGCAAAGATATAACTTCAGTTTAATTGTAAGCAAGGAATATATAAGCAGATAACTCTCCAGTTAATAACGCCAATTTCCGATTTTATATGCCGTTTTCCGCAAAATATTTTCTGAAGCAAGCTTATAAAATTGATTTTTGGCGTTATTAATGTTACAATGAGCATGAAAGGAGTTGATTTCATGCTCTGTCAATTTTCATTTAAAAATTTCAAATCATATAAAGATGAAACAGTCTTCGATATGCAGGCAGCTAATCTGCCTGAGTTTGCCGAAAATATTATTTACTGCAAGCAAGCGAGTAACCTTTTACCCGTAGCAGCTATCTATGGACCTAATGGCGGCGGTAAAACAAATATGCTGCAGGCTTTAACCTGCCTTATCTCCACCGTGGTAAAACCCATCTACGATATGGAAAAAACTCGTACCAAGCTTATAGTACAGCAAAAAGTATCTTGCACACCTTTCCTGTTTGATGAAAAAACCTCTAGTGAGCCTACAGAATTCCTGCTTTACTTCCGTACCAATGGCTATGAGTACCGCTATTACCTTTCTATGCTTCATGATGAAATCATTGGCGAAGCACTGGACAGAAAAAAAATAGGCGGCAAACGCACCGCCCATGTTTTTGACCGAGAAGAAAAAGTTATTACTTTAGGCTCCAGTATAAATAAAGCATCAATAAATAGAGATGTAAATCCCAAAATGCCCTACCTATCGTTCTTGGCAATCAACTATGATATCCCTGCTATCAATGACTCTCAAAAATGGTTTGAAAGCTGCATTATCCGCAGCTATGCTAATCCTGAAGCTGAATTACAGATAATGCTGTCTGATAACAAAACCATACGCCGGCAAATTATCAGTGCTTTAAATGATATGGGTATTGATATCAATGGCTATCGCTACGACAACGATAGCAACCAACTCATCATGCAAAGAACACTGCATGGAAAAACCTACGAATTATCCTATAAAGATGAATCCGATGGTACTAAAAAGCTCATTGCAGCATTGCCGATACTACTGATTGCTTTAGCAGAAGGTCGGTTAGCAGTTTTTGACGAATTAGATGCCAAGCTTCATCCGAAGCTGCTGCGTTACATCATAGCTCTGTTTAAAAACCCTAAGCTAAATACGCATGGAGCACAACTGATCTTCACCTCTCACGATATAGCAACTATGAAAAACACTGTTTACCGCCGTGACGAGATTTGGTTTGCCGCTGAAGGAGATAACCACAGCAGTGAGCTGTACTCGCTCTATGAGATTCGCAAAGAAAATAACGAGCGTATCAACAATACCGCAGCTTATGACAAGCAGTATCTTGAAGGACGTTACGGAGCAGACCCATACTTACAGAATATGCTGAAGGATGGTGAATGGCAATGAGCTTAAAACCTCCGAAAAAAGGCGACTTGAAGAAATCCTGGCTTAAACCCAGACGTGACACTCCCAAAAAGATTCAGCCTGAGTATCATCTTATAACTACCGAAGGTATAAGCACAGAGCCGGCTTACTTCCAAGGTGTCAAAAACACTATCAACAGCAAATATCGCGGCAGAGTGCAGTTAGATATCATCGGTGTAGGTGATAATACTCTCAACCTTTTTCAGAAAGTAAAACAAAAAGTTGCCAAAAGCTCCAATATCTATAAGCACGTATGGATTGTCTATGATACTGACGATTTTCCTGCGCAAAACATTGATAAGGTTGTCGACCTTTGCCGTACTTATAGTAACGAAGAAACTACTTATCACGCGCTTTGGTCAAATCAATGCATTGAACTATGGTTCCTGCTGCATTTCTCGTTTATTCACTCAAATTTACATCGTCAGGAATATTGGGCAAAGCTCAGTTCATGTCTGGCTAAATTAAACACAAGTGAATATAAGAAAAACAGGCCTGATATGTACCAGCTTTTGGAACCTTATATGGAGCAGGCTATTAGCAATGCCAAAAAACTTGCCAATATCAACAAAGGCAAGAAGGCTTCTCAATCCACGCCCGGAACAGAAGTATATCGCCTAATAGAAAAGCTGCTTCCGTATCTGAAATAATATATTGGCTGCTACTACACCCCTTGGCATTGGACTGCCAAGGGGATTATTTTATTGATTCACAAAGACTTTTCATACGATTTTACTTTTTTATAAAATGTAGAACTACTCATACCATATTTTCTCATCAGAGAAACAGCTGTAACCTTTCCCTCCTTCCAGTCCTCATAATCAGTTACCCAAGAATCTGGTAATTTTTTATTAGGTCTGCCAAATTTCACCCCTCTTTTATGTGCAGCATCTATCCCTTCACGCTGTCTTTTTCTGATATTGTCACGTTCGGTCTCAGCCATGGTGGCAAGCACTTCTATCAAAATATTGTTTACCATCTCCATGAGCATTTTCTGCAGCTTGTTATCATATTGACTGTAATCAATAAGTGTAGTAGGTAAATTCAAAATTCTTATCATTACACCCTTTTCCCGATAGTATTCCAGATTCTCCTTGATCTCATTTTTATTTCTGCCTAAGCGTTCCATCTCGTGAATATATATAGTGTCACCACTTCTGACCATATTTTTAAGTGTATTATACGCAGGACGATTAAAATCTTTACCTGAAAGCTTATCTGCGTATATATCTCGTTCATCAGGAACATATTGTTTTAAACTATCTATCTGACGAGCAAGATTTTGCTCTTTACTACTGACGCGAACATAGCCAAAAATTTTAGTAGTTACTTTTTCCATAAATTTCTCCCTTCATAAAATAAAGATGCTCGAAAAAGTTACTAGCAAATTCGAGCATCTCCATTATTAAAATATAGATGTTTAAGGACACTTTTCCTAAGGATTTTCATCATTGTAAAAAAGTGTACTTTTTCGTGGATTGAAATGAAAACAAGATAATGTAATACAATTACCCAGGATACCCATTTGCATTACGCAGCAGGATGCAAGATATCTTGTAAAGCATCTACGGCTCCCTGTTGAAGCTTTGGCACAACATGAGCATAGGTATCCAAAGTGATTCGAATGCTCTTATGTCCTAAGCGTTCAGAAATCGTTTTTATATCTACATTTTGTTCAAGAAGCCATGTTGCATGTGTATGCCTGCAATCATGAAAACGAAACTTTGAAGATAACCCTGATTTCCTGAGTAACTTCTTTTTAAAAATTTTATCACTAAAATAAGCTGGATCACAGAAACTGCCATCAGCATTTTCGATAATAAAATCATGGGTCTTCTCTAACCATCCATGCACTGTCTTCTTTTTTAAATTGTGCAACTGATATGCCTTACGCAACTCCTCAATCAAATTTTGCTCTACTAAAATAGTCCTCAAGCTAGTGCTATTTTTAGCTGTACGCTGAACTCGCTTTCCGTGCCTACTAGTAACAACTGTCTGCTTTACAGAAATAAGATTTTTTTCAAAATCTATTGCTGAATATTCCAAGCCAAAAATCTCACCTATACGCATTCCTGTAGCAAAAGCAATTCTAACCACCAAATAATCTCTACAGCTTTCTGCTTTTGCAACCTCTAAAAGTTTTTGATATTCAGCTACTTTGAAAACATTGATAGGTGTAGGTTCTATGCGTATTGGCTTAGTTAATTCAACTGGATTTTTCATTAATAATCCATCTCCCACTGCATATTTAAACACCATTTTAAGTAATCGTCTAATAGCGTTAACCGTGCGTGGAGCTAACTTTGAACCATCTACTTTCCCAGATTTACTCAACTTTACAAAGTACTCTTGTAGGCCAACACGAGTAAAAGCACTTAATTGGGTAGAAGCAAGATAAGGCTTTATATGGCAACGATAAGCACATTCATAACGTTCGTAGGTTTTAATCCTCACTGTACTTCTGACAGTATCCTCTAACCACTTATTCATATACTCCCCTAGTGTAATATCGTCATCTTCATTCTTGGGTAGTACACATCCGTGATCTAAATCTAATTTGAAATTTTGACCCTTTTCCAAAACTTCCTTTTTTGTAAGGCCAGTGATTTTTTTTCTTTTCGTTTTTCCAGTTTCCAAATCCTTGTAAGGGAACTGCCCTACAAATCTTTGCATACTTTTATCGAAATAAATTGTGCCTTCTCCAGCAACTCTTTTGGACATCTCTATACCTCCAATCTTTTTATCAAGCATCAATCAATATGCTCAAATTTATAATATATAATCAATTTCGAGAATGTTGACATTGGTAGCATGTTGGCATAAGACCATTTTTTTGACAAAACACGCTTTCTTTATCAGTTAAAGCACGTCCACAAACATTACATCTGACACTGAAATCAAACAGCTGTCCCGGCTTTTCTACCTTCTCCGGATTCAGTTCGATATATTTTTCAGGACCAATAATCAACCTTCTTAGCAAATCAAAATTCTCATATTTCCCTAACATGCCATCATAAAATAGCCTCTCTTTTGTTTGAAAATCAAAAATATGACCAACATAATTAATGATTTTACCATCTTCTACTAACGCAATACCATAAATCAACATTTTATTCTTATACATTTTTATCCTCCAATCTTAAAAAACGAGCTATAAGCAAAATATCTTCTAAACTTTGTTCTTTAGAAGCATTTGGGAAATACGCACTAAAATCATCTCTGGCGCCACCCTCAAAACACTCTTTAACCCCATTTCCAACAAAAACACCACTATTAGCAATGCTTACAGGGAATCCATTAAAATCTTTATCCTGTTGATATGTAGCCATTGGTACATTATAAAGATATTCTTCACAATATACAGATGCTGGCATAGATATGTCACTACAAAGTTCTGCAGTTTCGCAAACTCCTACCTCTGCATCTTTTTTCTGTTGACGACAGCCTTGTAATAATGGATATATATCATTCTTGTCTAATACAGAATTAATATATTCGACTAATCTCCAAAATTCACGAGGACTTTCAGACATCTTCTTTTCCGTACTCACATTAAAACAATCTACTAAAATATGTGCATGAGGCCTATTAGGAATATTATCATGCACCGCGGCTATAATCTGATATTCTTTACCAAAAAATCCCGCTATTTCCTCAGTAACTTCAAGATAATTCTCCCACTGTAGTTCCTTTTTAGCTTTATATGATACAACTAAGTGTTTCAGCGGTCTACCAGCATCTTTGCCTGTACGTCTAGCAAAAAAGCCAAACTCATCAATGGGATTCTCAGAAGAAACCATCTCAAAATACGTCAATGACTTTGTCGTAGCATCTTTACGAAGAACATATTCTGCATGTTTTTTAGCTTTTGCATTATTATCCGCCTTACCTTCAGCACCTACATTTATAAGACGCATTATTGATTTATTATCCATAATAACCTCGCCACCTCTCGCTTAAGTTCTTCTTTATGGAATCTGTCTGATTCCAATAATAATTTCATTGTTTTGATATTATTTAGAATTAACGGCTTATATTTCGCGCATTCTCTGTTATATGTATCAAAATAATTATCAATAGATTTTCTAATCACTTCAGATTTCTTTATACCATTTATTTCTGCTAAGTTCTCCAATTTTATAAATTCTTCGTCATCCAATCTACATTGAACTGTTCTATTCAGGTTATTGGCCATAGATATTCTCTCCTTCGTCGTCTTTAAACGCTATTCCGGTAAATCCCTGTACAGATCTACCCGTATTAGGGTCTCGAATTTTCTTTTGCTCCGCACATCCAGCAAATTTTGTCAAAATTTCTTGATACAAAGAATGCCTGCTTAACGGTTTAGAAATTCCATTAGCTTGACAATAAATAAGATATTCATCAAACAACCTGCTACTTGCTATTTTCCCATCTGTTGCAAGCTTCAAACAGTCATTCACAAAATTCTTATTGCTATTTTGTTCAACTGAATAAATCTTGAACAGATCTTGAGCAAACTTACTATCTGTAAAAGTACGCTTTTTCTTAGCTTCCATATAAGCATCAAAAGCCATTGATACAATCCTGTCTCTTTGCTCATACAAGTAATCAGTTAGCTTAGAGTCACGCTTCTTAACAGAATTTTTAAATCCTATCAAAAGCATCCTATCCATAATGGCCTCAGCTTGCAGATTATGCAAATCAGGCAGCTCATTACAACAGAAGAGTAGTTTTGCTCTAATAGGCACATCTCTATCCTCGGCATATTTTTGCGGTAATGTTAATTCTCCTCCGCTAACCATCAGTTTAAACAACTGCAGGCTCTTTTTCGAGCTAACATCAAGTTCATCAGCATAATTAAGCTTGGCTTTAACTGCCGACATTGAAGAAAAACCTTCAGCCATCTGTGTTAACGTATACTTTTTTACCATGGATTTAGGTGTTATAATAGAAGCAATGAATTTAGCAAGTGTTGATTTACCTGAAGCTGTCGGTCCTATAAAAAAGATTGCTTTCCGCTCCTGCTGGCTATCAGCTAATATATAACCGATTGCCTCTAATACAAGTATTACTTTACTCTTATCTTGCTCGGATAACGATCTTACATTTTCTAAGTCCATAGGTTCTCTTAACAGCGTCAAAAGATGGCTAGGAAAACTATTCCAGGATTCACCAGTAATATACTTGCAATCTAGCACATAATCGAAATAGCCATCTGCTTCTGCCGTAAATTTTCCGGTGTTTATATCCAGAACTCCATTGCGAAAATTAACGTATTCCATATTTTTTTCAAACGCAGTATTTTCAATATGAATTTCTGAATCAACTGCCAGTTCGTTAAGCAGAGTTTTTATGTTTGCCACAGATAAATTTTCGCAGCCTAACTGCTTTAGTATATTATCCTTGAAAAAGCGAACTAACTCATTTCCTCTCGGCAGCTTCTCTATTAACCTTATTTCTGGTTGGAGAATGTAAAAGTCATTTCCATCACAGTACAGTTTTTTCTGGTTAATGATGGAAGCTTTTAGCTGCAGGAGTTCTTCCTGACGTTTGTTAGCACATAATGAAGATTGTGACATTGGATTATCCTCCGTTAAATTCTTCATATCCGACCGGTCAAATATGATAGTTTTCAGCAATGCGTCCATTACTTCACGGCTTTTATTCTACTAAAATCACGCTTCAAAGTAAGCATATGAAATTGCCACTTTACTTTTTGGAGGTTTTACAATGAACAATCCCTTTGATTTATTAAAGCTATATCACGTAGCACAGTTACAAGAAGACGTTTTAACCGAAGGCACTTACAATAATTTTGATTTTTTTATATTAGATTTATCAGAAATTAATAGGAGACGAAAGCAATGCTCCAAGTTTATCTCAGACGTAAACAAAAATATTCTTCCAAAGAATAACTTTAACTATATATGTAGATTACTAGCATTTAACCTAAAAGACGATTTAAATTCAATACCCAATCCAATCAAGCGTTTGCTAAATGATTCTGATAATGAGATTCTACTAGTTCATACGATGTCAGCATATTTCAATCTTGTACAAGATAACAAAAAAAGTAGCCATGATATTATATCCGACTACTTGAACATCATCCAAAAGAATAATGAGCTAGATTCAAGAACTCCTAAGCAAGCCTTAGAGCAATTAAAAAGAAATATCTGTGCTTGCTCAATATTCCCTTATTTGAATGAAGCTGCTGGTTATACATTCAATGGGGAAAAAATTACTTCTAACTGGATTGAAGAAAATGTTTTTAATAGTATTACTGATAATTTAATGCTAGATATTTTTCTTACTCATAATAAAAAAAGCTTGCTCTTTCAACCAAAATATCTCAATGAACAGAATGTTGATTCAGAATATCATCACGTAAACAGAATACCTTCTTATCAATATCAATTAGAGCAATTAAACTTGCTAATTGACGGTTGCAAAACCTCTCTAATACCTACGAATAGTGATACAGACAAAAAAAAAATTAACAAATTAATATCACAATATACTTTTGAAATTATGACAAATGCAAATTATTTATATTTAACGTCTATCATAACTCCTATTCTTAAAGACAAAGAAAGTAAAGCACACAACGAAATTACAAATTATCTTTTGGATAGATTTTATGGCTTTATTTCTTTGCTTTCACTTCTACCTTATCCACGATTACAGTACAATTTCTTAATTTATTTTTCAAATGAATTTTTTAAATTTTTTAAGCCTACAAGAGATTATTATGAGGTTTCTAATCGAAACATAGAGTGTTTATTTAAAATCATTCCAGAAGAAGAAAAAGCATTTCGAGAAAAGTTATCTAAAATAATTGAAGAAATTGATGTAAAGAATGGTTCGCTAAGCGAAGTAAGTATATTTAAAGCAATAGACGATGCCAATAATATCCTTATCCTTTTATTAAGGTATTCTTTTTCATTAGAATACTATTTAAAAACTTATATTGAGCTAGGAGAAAATAAAAGGGAGGAGCTTGTCAAAACAATTCAAGCTGATCTTCTACACGAAATAACACACATCAATAACATTTTCTTATTTGAATCTAACCACGAACATATCTTGCCTTCTGTTTTTTGCGACTTTATGGAAGCTAATGATGATCACTATCATTTCGATAAAGACCATTTTTTTGATATTATTCCTAACATTAAACGGTCTTCAAATAACCGCCCAGAATATCAAAATAAATTTGCACTGTATATGAGCAATAACTTTGCACTTACCTTTCCAGCTATAAGTTCAAAGTTTCATGCCGCAGAGTCCATATTTTCAGAAGGAGCATTTTTTTTAAAACGCTACAATTTACCCCAGTAATCTCCTAAAAAAATAGGCATTGGTCCAAATTTTGGGGTTGGGCTGTTACATGAGTGTGGGTCGACCTA